>ULLE01034944.1_pt1 | contig 12069 bp, 11 predicted proteins | sample 1951331 | NCBI WGS metagenome assembly ULLE01 (sample SAMEA4835518, study PRJEB28245) | human gut metagenome | biome: gut microbiome; material: fecal sample | place: Denmark | collected 2008
AAAACATATGCAGACTAAGAGTTAAAATATTAAAAAAAGAAGATGAAAAATTTAGAAAATTATTAAAGGATTTAATAGAAGATGATATAAAGAAAAAAGAAGAATATTTAAAAAAATTTGATAGTAAAGTTTTTTCTTTAAAATTAACAGATTACAATAGCACAAATGAGGTACAAAGAGTAAGTTTAAAATATCATATGAAATTTTCTACAATATTTAGCGCTACAGCAATAGAACGAGCATTTAATACTGGAACAACAAGTGAAGACAAGTTATTTGTAGAGTATAATATGATAAGTGCACAAATAATAAAAGACATAATAAAAGGAAACTTTAAAAAACAATATATAGTTGAATTTGCGGATTCATTATTTGAAAAAAAACAAAAAATAACAAGACTACTAAATATTATAGACAATTCAGCATTGCAGGACAAATTAAGTATTAAAATAAGACACGAAACATTTTTAAAATATAGAGATGATGCTTATGAAATGCTAAGAAGTGGGTATAAAATAGCACTTATAGCAGATGAAACAATAGACACAGATAGAGCAGAATTAGAAAAATTAAAAATGTTTAAATATATTTTAATAAATAAAGATGCTCCTTATTATGAAGAAATAACAAGAAAAAAAAGATTGCAAAACATAATAGAAATTTAAATAAAGGAATGAAATGAAATATGGGAACATATACAAGATTTTTATATGAATTTTTAGCACAATTCTTTGCGGGATTAATTACAATACTTGGAGGAATTGGAAAAGGAATAGGGCAATTATTTAACATACCAGGATATGCAAAAATAATAGACCATTACAAGAACGATTTTTCAATGGCAGAATGGGTACTTGTTGTACTAGCAGTAATTGCGGTAGTAGTTGTTGTTGGTATGGGATTTGCATTAATATTCTTTTTAATAAAAAAATATTTAAGATTTAGAGCAAAAGTAGTTAAACAAGAAGAACTATTGGATGAAGTTGCCCACTTAAATAATAAAGTAGTGAATCTAATGAAAGAAAAAGACGAAATATTAGCAATGAAGGTTTCACAACTTGGGTTAAAACCAACAGAATCTAATTTAGAGCCTTTGCCAGAAGGCGGTGCTGAACAATCAGAAGAAGATCTTGCTAATGATGGAATCAGATTTGCTAAACTTAACGAAATTGATGAGGAATTTGCAAACTATAAAATTAAGGATTATGGAAATTCATTTACATTACCTGAATTTTGCGAAGCATTTAGAAATTTTGCAGCGTCAAGGCTAAGATTGTATTATACAACACACATGATGAGATTATTTGTATCTTCATTAGCTTCTACCAAATTAGTTATTCTACAAGGTATATCTGGTACTGGTAAAACATCTTTGGCATATGCTTGGGGAAAGTTTTTGAAACATGATTCATGTGTTGCATCAGTTCAACCATCTTGGAGAGATAGAACAGAACTATTTGGGTACTTCAACGAGTTTACTAAAAAATTCAACGAAACAGAAGTATTAAAAGAAATGTATATGGCAGGATATACAAACGATATTTATACAATAATCCTAGACGAAATGAACATCTCTCGTGTGGAATACTATTTTGCCGAGATGTTATCTATCCTAGAAATGCCAAATAAAGACGAATGGATAGTAGAACTTGTTCCAAATAGCTGGAAAAGTGACCCTAAAAAATTAAAAGGTGGAAAACTACAAATACCACCAAACCTATGGTATATAGGAACAATCAACAACGACGACTCTACATTTATGGTAACAGATAAGGTTTACGATAGAGCAATGCCTATAGATATAAATGATAAAGGACAACCATTTGACCCAATAGACACAGACCCAATGGATGTAAATTATACATATTTAGACCAATTATTTGCACAAGCAATGATAGACAATGCTGTAAGCAAAGATACATTGGATAAAATAGAAATAATGGATAACTATGTTATACAACACTTCAGAATAGCTTTTGGTAACCGTATTGTTGCGCAAATGAAGAAATTTGTACCAGTATTTGTAGGTTGTGGCGGAGACGAAGTAGAAGGCGTAGACTACTTTTTAGCAAGAAAAGTATTAAGAAAATTTGAACAATTAAATATATCATACATAAGAGACGAAATAGACCCATACATAGACTTTTTAAATAAAACATTTGGAAAAGACAAAATGAAAGAATGTATAGAATACTTAACAAGACTTAAAAAACTAACATAATTTCATTAAACTAAAAGTGGGCATTACTCACAGAAAGGTAAACAAATGAGCGATTTGGAAATATATAATTTATATGAAAGAACAAATCCTGGAACAATAGATACATTTCAAAAAAGAACAGCATCAAAAATGGATTTGCAAACAGAATATGAAAAAATTATAGAAGATACAGAATGGATAGACTTAATGGAAACAACAATACCATACATAGATAACATATTTCGTAATCCAAATAGATTTATCATAAATGAAGAAGAAATAGTAAAAATAGAGCTAGCAAGAAAGGTTACTGTAGAAAGTATAAAGCACTTAGCAAAACATACAAACTTAATACAAGATGTAGACCCAAAAACAGGAGATGTTAAACCATCTAAAATACTAAATATCAATAAAGAAGAAAGTTATGACACATACGAGAATCGTTTTATTTATACCTTAATACAACATATGAAATTTTACATGATGAGAAAGAAAAAAATGATAGAAGAAAGATTAAAACTATTTGAAAAAAACAACAAAAGATTTTCATATACAGGTAATGCAAAACTATTAAATGAAAATGTAAGTATAACAGTAAATTTAACTACTAAATTAGACGATGGAAACAAACGAAAAAAGGGAGAAACACCTTTAGAAAGAATACAGAGACTAGAAGAAAAATTATTAATGGTAATGGGGTCAGAAACGTATAAATTGATAGAAAAAAAACACATTGCATTAGTAACTTCACCAATAAAAAAGACCAACCTAATTCTAAAAAATGTAAACTTTCAATATGCGGTTAAATTATGGAACTATATACAAACAAACATAGATGACAATGCAAAACATATAAGCGAAAAACAAGACTATTCAGATAATGAGGAATTAAAAAGATTAGCAGATGAAACATTTTTACTAAATTATTTAATTCTTAATTCCTTAGATAGAGATAATGCAGAAGAAACAATGCAAAAAGAAGTAAAAGAACAAGTATTAAATCAAATGATAGATAGAATAGTAAGCCTAAATGCTAATTTAACAGAAAGTGAAGTTAAAGATTTAGTTGCAGATAGATACTTAGTTATTAGAAATAAAAATATAGCAACACTAGGACAAATACAAAAAGTATTTAAGAAACAAATTGAAAAATATTTAGAGAAAATATAAGGAGAAACTCAAAAGATGTTAAAAAAAATAACAGAAAACCCTGTTTTAAAATTAATAAATAATATAGTTTATGTAATATTATTCCTAATAGTAGCCTCAGTGTTGTTTGTTGTAATATTACAAAGAGCTAGTAATAATGATATAGCATTAGGTGGAATAAGAATATTTAATATAGTTTCTGAAAGCATGGTTCCAAAATATAATATAGGAGATGTGCTTGTTGTTAAAAGCATAGAACCACAAAATATTAAAGTGGGAGATGACATAGCATATATAGGGCAAGAAAGCACATTTAATCAAAAAATAGTTACACACCAGGTAATTAAAATAGATTATGAAAATGGAGAATATATATTCCACACAAAAGGAATTGCAAATATATTAGAAGATCCACTTGTACATCAAAATCAAGTATTTGGCAAAGTGGTTTATAAAATATGGATATTAAGCTTTATATCTAAAATATTAAGCAATGTTTATGTGGTATTTTTCGGAATATTTGTGCCTATAGTAATTTTAATATTCTGGACAATATTAAAACTTAAAGGCTTAGTAGAAGTAGAAGAATACGAAGAAGAAATAGAACCTAAAAAAACCACAAAGAAAAACACAAAAACAACTAAGAGCAATGCAAGCAATACAAAAACACAAAAGACAAGTACAAGGAAAAAATCAAATGATAATAAGGGATAAAAAATGAGTTTAAAGAAAGTTTTTTATGTAATTAAGAAAAAGGTAAAAATTAGTAACTTAATATTATTAATAGTTTTGCTTATGTTTAACTCATATGCTTGGTTTATATATAATACTAAAGTAAGTACATCAATTTCTGCCAGAGTGGAAGCGTGGGATATTGCATATATTTCTAACGGAATAAGAGAAACGCAAAATATAATATTAGATGTTGAAAAAATATATCCAGGTATGACAACATATACACATCAAATAACAGTAAACAACAATGGAGATACAAATGCAGAGCTTAGTTTTGCTGTAAGAAAAGTAGAAATATTAGGGCAGGTTTATCAATTAGATGCAACAACAACACCAGAAATGTTGTATAACAAATTACAAAACGACTTTCCTTTTAAAACAACAGTAACACTAAGTACAACACAATTACCAGCACATACTGGTACAGCAACAGTAACAATAAAACTAGAATGGGAATATGAATCAGAAGTAACAGGAAAAGACGAATTAGATACACAATATGGCACAAGTGCATATCAATTTATTACAGAGCATCCAGACACACCATGCGTACATTTAGAAATAGAATTAGGAGCAAAACAAGTAAATACATAAAAAAGAAGCTATATGTAAATATAACTTCTTAAATAAGTATTAAACTTTTTGCTCAAATGTAGCATCAATTTTTAACTTTATTTGTCTGTTTGCTTCATCCCAAGTAAATTCGGAATCTTGAGCATCAGTCATAGTAGCACCAGATGCGGTATCATCTACCCATTTAATAAAAACTCTAATAGTTTTAGTTTTTGTACCTGTGCCTGCATAAGGAATAGTTCCTGTTATAACAGTTGGCTTTGTATTTGTAGTACCAGAATTAAGTGTTGTAGTTGTACCACCATCTATAGAATAACCTGTAACTTTAAAATCTGCAAGGTTACTTGTAGTTGAACCAATAGCATCATCAGTATTGTTTATTTTAATGTTATAATCAAAACCAACATCAACATTTGTGTAATCAAGTGCTAAATCAAAATAGCCAGTAGCACCAGGAGCAAGTTTATTAGCAGCAAGATTTGCATTAGTATCAAATACAGGAGTTAATTCAGCAGAGATGTCTGTACCGCTTTTTATGGCCAAAGTATTTAACTTAATATCCCATCTAGCAATAGAAATATCTACTGCTCCATTGGCAGAGGCAACATACTTAGCATAAACATCGGAAATTGAAATTGCAGATACGCAAAGAGCAATAATTGCTAATACAAGAATTAACTTTCTATAATTTTTCTTCATACGTTCACCTCGAATCTTATCTAAATCTAAATAGATAATAACATATAAAGAAAATTAAATCAATACCAAAAAATGTTAAATTAAATGTATAAGCCTTTAATAGGCAATACGGAGAGGAAAATAAAAAATGTCAAAGGAAAAAATCAAATTAAACTCAGAAAAAATAAACAAAAGAGAAAGCAGAATAAAAGTTTTAAAACTAGGTTTATTAATAAGTACTGTATTTTTAATAGTAATATTTTTCTTATTAAAAGTAGTATATGGACAAGGACCATTTACAATATCATTAGACCAAAACTTTGCCAAAAAAAGTGGTATAGTAATATATGATAATTCAACAGTAAAAGAATTTAGAAGAATATTAGAGGCTGGCAAACTAGAGTTCATGGACAATATATCTATAAGATGGATACCAGATAATATAGATACAGAAGCAGAGGGAGCTCACAATGGAAATAATTACATTGCATATACATTTTTTATAGAAAACAATGGAAACGAGAACTTAACATATTGGGCAGAATTAGTAATAGATGATGTAATTAGAGATGCAGATGAAGCTGTAAGAATAATGGTATTTAGAAATGGAGAAAAGAAGATTTATGCAAAAAGAAATTCAAATGGAGAGCCAGAGCCAGATACAATACCATTTTATTCAGAACAATATGTATACATAGAACCAAGAGAAAATTTTTATCCAAACGATGTAGATAGATATACAATAGTAGTATGGGTAGAAGGAGACGACCCAGACTGCGTAAATGATATAATAGGTGGAGAAATGAAAATGCACTTAGAAATAAACGAAGAACACGTGCAAAAATAAACTTAAAATATTACACAAATATTACAAAAAAAGCACAAAGATTACAATTATATTACAATATTCAACAAATGTTGACACCTGAAAATGGCTATGTTAATATAAACCTATATAGAGTTAATTTTTAAAGAAGGGGGAAAAAAATGCAAACAGTAAAAAAGGAGAAGAAAAGAAGCCTAAGAGCAATATTATTAATACTATTAATTGTTGCAGTAATATTGATAGGATCAACATATGCGTGGTTTATTTCGAATACACAGGTATCAATAAATACAATTGATGTTCGTATAGACACTGTTGAAGGTCTTGAAATCTCGGCTGATGCGGTTACATACAAGATAGGACTTTCAAACGACGATATAAATAATGCTAAAAATACATACGAAGATGCAACTAATCAAATGCCTACTAAGATAATACCAGTTTCAACAATTGGAAAAATTGATAATTCAACGGGAAGACAAGCAATGTTTGTAGGAACAACGACGAAATCAGGCAATGACGGAGTATTAACCACAGTGTCAGAAGTTGAAACGAATCGACAAGGTGGGTCATTTATAGCTTTCGAATTGTTCTTGAAATTATCGGCATCTCAAGAAAAGACATTATACTTAGATAAAAGCTCAAATGTTATTTGGAAAAAAGATGGCGAAAATGACAAAGATAAAGGGCTACAAAATGCAGCGAGAGTAGCATTTATAGCTATAAACAATGATCCAACAGGTGGAGTGTCAACTTCTCAAGGATTACAATATTCTCAAGCAAAAAGTTGGCAAAAAATATGGGAGCCAAATTGCTTGTCACATGAAGCTTATGCAGCTGCTGAAGCAGAAAGATATGGAAAAACGTTAACTTCTTCTACTGCAATGAGCTATGAAGGAGTTATGGCGGAAACAACGTCTGGAATAGATATAAATAAATTAACGTCTACCAACTATCCAACGATTTTTAGTAATGTAGCAAACGTTGTAGCAACACCTTCAACAATAGATTCAAACGTTGAATTGGGAAAAATACAACCAGGAGTTACAAAAGTTAAAGTGTATATGTGGCTAGAGGGGCAGGATGTGGATTGTTTTACACAGGCATCTGGTACAAGTTTTAGCTTTAATATTAAGTTTTCCATAACGCCAGTATAATTAATACAAAAGCATTACAAGATTACAATTGTATTACATTATTCAACTTTAATTGACACTACCTAAAATGGGTGTTAATATATATTTATAAATAAAAATTTAAAGGAGTGTAAAAAATGAAAACAACAAAAAAACAAAAGAAATCAAATTTAAAAGTTTCGCTATTACTTCTATTATTAGCAGCAGTATTATTAATTAGCTCAACATATGCGTGGTTTATAGCAAATACAACAGTATCTATCAACACAATAGATGTTAGAGTAGATACAGTTGAAGGTCTTGAAATATCAGCAGATGCTATTACATATAAAATGGGATTAACAAATGATGATATAAAAAATGCTAAAAACACATATGATGGAGCGCTTAACCAAATGCCTACAACAATACTTCCTTGTACAACGGTAGGTTCTATTGACACAACCTCAGGAAAACAAGCTATGTTTTTAGGAACAACAGCAAAATCTACTAATGATACTTTACTTAATTTAACTTCAGAAGTAGAAGAGAATAGAGTTGGAGGTTCATTTATTGCTTTTGAAATATTCTTAAAACTATCAGCAGCAGGAAATAAACAATTATATTTGGATAAATCTTCAAATGTTGTTTTTAAAGCAGCAGCTGAAGGAGCAAAAGATAAAGGTTTACAAAACGCGACAAGAGTTGCTTTAATTGCGCAAAATAATGATCCTACTGCACAGGGGTCAACATCACAAGCCTTGACATATAGTACTGACAGTGCTTGGCAAAAAATATGGGAACCAAATGCATTATCACATATTAATAGTGGTAACGATGGTGCAAAAGCAGAGGTAAATTCTCGTTATTCTTGGTTAACATATACTGACACAGAAGCAATGTCTTATTCAGGCGGAAAAGCTGCAACAACAAATGGACTAGCAATAGATAAGTTAAATTCTACAACATATCCAGACTATATAGGCAATGTTGCAAACTTAAGTGCTACACCAGCAACAATGGAGTCAAACCTTTTACTTGGTACTATTAAACCAGGAGCAACAAAAATAAAAGTTTATATGTGGCTAGAAGGAATGGATATAGATTGTTATACAGCAGCATCAGGAACAGACTTTAGCTTTAATATAGTATTAACAACAAATGCAGCATAATTAATTATAAATAGCAAAGTAAAAGAGGCATATATGCCTCTTTTACTTTGCCCAAGATAGAACTAATTTATTTAATAAAAATTTTGAAGGACTTAAGGAATAAAAATTAATTTCAATGCAAATAATTATAAAAAACGATAAAAAAATGCATTCTATTGCAAATTCGCAAAAAATATAGTATAATGATTATGGAGGCGAGAATATGATAGAAAGAAAAGAATATTTGGAAAAATTAAAAAAATGGAAAGATAAAGATTTAATAAAGGTTATAACAGGAATAAGAAGATGTGGAAAATCAACTTTATTTGAATTATATATTGATTATTTAAAAAGTATAGGAATAGAAGATAATCATATAATATCAGTAAATCTTGAAAATCCAGATAATGAATTTGACACTTATAAGGAATTATATAAATATGTAAAAGAACAAATAAAAGATAAAAAGCAATATTATGTATTTTTAGATGAAGTTCAAAAAGTTTCAGATTTTCAAAAAGCCGTTGATGGACTATATATTATGAAAAATGTGGATGTATATATAACGGGTTCTAACGCATATCTATTATCTGGCGAGTTAGCAACATTGTTAACAGGCAGATATATAGAAATAAAAATGTATCCATTATCATTTAAAGAATATTTAAATTATTATAAAAAAGATGCAGATGAAAAGATGTATTTAAATTATATTAATAGAAGTTCATTTCCATATGCCTTAAAGCTAGAAGAAGAATCAGAAATTGACGATTATTTAGATGCCTTATATAATACAATAATTGTGAAAGATATAGGGCTAAGAAAAAAAATTGCCGATACAACAATGCTTAGAACAGTTGCTAGATTTATGTTTAATAATATAGGAAATTGTTTATCTATTAAAAAAATAGCAGATACATTAACTTCAGATGGAAGGTCTATATCTGTTCACACAGTTGAAAGTTATTTAGAGTCATTGGTTGAAAGTTATGTGTTTAATAAAGTTTCTAGATTTGATATAAAAGGAAAACAATATTTACAGTCAGGGGAAAAATATTATGCAACTGATGTAACAATGAGATATGCATTATTAGGAAGAAGAAATATAGATGTGGGTCATATATTAGAAAATATTGTATACCTTGAACTTATAAGGAGAGGTTATAAAGTATATATAGGAAAAGCAGGAGAAAAAGAGATAGATTTTGTTGCTGAAAATAAAGAAGGCTTTACTTATTTTCAAGTGGCATATACAACAAGAGAAAAGGCAACATTAGAAAGAGAATTAACACCATTACAAGATATAAATGACCATTATCCTAAATATATACTTACAATGGATATAGATCCAATAGCTGATTATGACGGAATAAAAAAAGTTAATGTTTTAGATTGGCTGCTAGAAAAATAAATTCGCCCAGTTAGGGACTGTCCCTAACTGGGCAATTTGGACAAAAAGGGACACTATTATTTTTTATTTAAGAAATAATAAAAAAAGCAAAAATACTGTTTACTTTTGTAGAATTTTTGTATAAAATATAACCAATAAATTAAATATCTAAAGAAAAAGAAAGAGGAGGCTTTTGACCATGAAAATTTTAATGCTTACATGGGAATATCCACCTAGAATAGTAGGAGGAATTGCAAGGGTAGTTCACGATTTGTCTAAAAGATTAATAAAGGATGGACATGAAGTTACAGTAGTAACATATAGGGATGGAGAATTACCAGAATATGAAAATGATAAGGGAGTTAAGGTATATAGAGTAGAAAATTATATGATAAGACCTAATAATTTTATAGATTGGGTTATGCAACTTAACTTTAATATGGTGTCAAAAGCATCTGAAATAATAAGAAAAGAAGGAAAGTTTGATGTAATACATGCACATGATTGGCTAGTAGCAACAAGTGCAAAAACATTAAAACAAGCATTTGGAATTCCAGTTGTAGCAACAATACATGCTACAGAGGCAGGAAGAAATTCAGGCATACATGATGAAGCTCAAAGATATATAAATGATACAGAATGGTTATTAACATATGAGGCTACAGAAGTTATAGTAAATAGTAATTTTATGAAAGGTCATGTACAAGGATTATTTGGACTTCCATTTGATAAAATAAATGTTGTTCCAAATGGAATTAATATAACCAATTTTAATGGAATAGAAAGAGACTATGAATTTAGAAGACAATATGCAATGGATAACGAAAAAATAATATTATTTATGGGAAGACTAGTATATGAAAAGGGAGTTCAACATTTAATATCTGCTATGCCAAAAATTTTAAGCAATTATAATGATGCAAAATTAATAGTTGCAGGAAAGGGTGGCATGCTAGATGACTTAAGAGGTCAGGTAGATGCAATGGGGCTTTCTAGCAAGGTATATTTTACAGGTTATTTGAATGCAAAACAAGTTCAAAAAATGTACAAATGTGCAGACGTAGCTGTATTTCCAAGTACATATGAGCCATTTGGAATAGTTGCATTAGAGGCAATGCTTGCTGGAGTTCCTACCGTGGTATCTGATGTTGGAGGACTAAATGAAATAGTAGACCATGGAATAAATGGAATGAAAGCATATGCTGGAAATCCAAATTCAATAGCAGATTCTGTATTAAGTATATTGTATGATGGAAAATTGGCAAATAATATAGCCAAAAATGCAAAGGCAAAAGTAAAAGAAGAGTTTAATTGGAATAAAATTGCTCAAGATACACATTATATATATGAAAAAGCTATATGCAAAACTGTTGCAGAAAAACAAGCAGAAGAAATAGAACAAGAAAAAGCTAAAAAGGCTGCAAAAGCTAAAAATACAGATTCAGAAATAGTAAATCTATTAAACTTTAAAAAGAAACATGCATATGCTTAAAATATACCATCGGGAGGAAAATAAAATATGAACGTTTATGATACAGCAAACAAATTAGCACAAGAGATAAAAGAATCGCAAGAATATAAAGAGTATAAAAGTATGAAAGACGAAATAATGACAAATCCTGAACTTAAAAGCAAAATAGAAGAATTTGAAAAACTAAGATATGATATACAACTTATGCAATATAGTGGAGAACAAAAAGATGAAGGCAAAATGAAAAAATTAGAAGATATGTATAAAATATTAATAGAAGATGAGCAAATTAAGAAATATTTTGATTTAGAAGTAAAGTTTAATGTGATGATAGTAGACGTAAACAAAATTATAGCAGAAGCCATAAAGGGAGTATTATAAAAACAATTAGGGATTATTCCCTAATTGTTTTTAATTCCCAAATAAAACTATATTATAGAATTTAATTATCATTTACAAATAAATAAGTTTATACCATAATACACTTATGAAAAGCATGTTTGAGCAAAACTTGAAATCTAGCCTGCACACAAGAAGTGTAGGTTATTGTATATAGAATAAGGATAGTGTAAAGTAATCTATGAAAAATGTAGGGGCGATTTTAATCGCCCGCACTTCGAAGAAATTACTAAAAAAGAATAAGTAAAGGGGCAAAAAAGTGGAAAGTTTAATTGTTGTTTTAGTATGCATAATTTTTATATACTTAATAAAATATTTATTTGGAATAAAAATTGATGATGTAAAAAAAATAAAAGAACTTGGATATGATAAAGAACTGACG
>ULLE01015483.1_pt1 | contig 11950 bp, 9 predicted proteins | sample 1951331 | NCBI WGS metagenome assembly ULLE01 (sample SAMEA4835518, study PRJEB28245) | human gut metagenome | biome: gut microbiome; material: fecal sample | place: Denmark | collected 2008
TGCAGGTGGTATGAAAGTGGCCTTGATTACTACTATCTTCGGTTTGATCGTTGCTTTGATTCTGCAGGTATTCTACAACTACATCCTGTCTAAGATTGAAGCTATTACAAGCCAGATGGAAGATTCTTCTATCACATTGCTTGATATGATCATGAAGTACAACTTGAAATACAAAAAATAATAAGAACAATGGCTAAATTATCATATAAAGTATCATACTACGTATTTTACGTATGCATCGCACTGATTATCGTAGTGCTGGGCATGTTCTACGGAGTAGGATACAGCGAAACAAATGCAGCTGGTTTGGTTGAACCGGCTAACACTCCGGCCCTGATGTACCTGATGTATGGTATGTTTGCGGTAACTGTAATTGCAACTCTTGTAGGAGCTATTGCACAGTTTGGCGGAGCGTTGAAAGATAATCCGAAAGGAGCTATCAAATCATTGATTGGATTGATTCTGTTGGTTGTATTGCTGATTGTAACTTATAACCTCGGTTCTTCTGAAACAGTTGTTATGGGTGGCGGTACAGAATATACCAATGTCACTATGTTGAAGGTAACAGACATGCTGCTGTACTCTACTTATGTATTGTTCGGCTTGGCTGCCCTTGGTACATTGATCAACTTGTCTGGAATTTTGAAGAAATAATATCATCATTGAAGTTTAATTAAAATATAAGGAGTAAGTCAAATGGCAAAAAAGAAAAGATCAGTGCCTGGAATCAACTCAAGTTCTACGGCCGATATTGCCTTCATGTTGCTTATTTTCTTCCTTATTACAACATCAATGGATACTGACCGTGGTTTGGCGAGACGTTTGCCGCCTCCACCTGAAAACAAGGATCAGAAAGATGATATTATTGTAAAGGAAAGAAACGTTCTTCAGGTTCGTTTGAACAAGGACGACCAGTTGATGGTCGGTGGAGAATGGTCTGATATCAGACAATTGAGACAAAAGGCAAAAGAATTCATTGCCAATCCGAACAACGACGAGAACTTGCCTGAAAAGCACTTGAAACATCTTCCGTTCTTCGGTGACGTAATGATTACAGAAAAGCATGTAATCTCTGTACAGAATGACGTGGGTACTAGCTACAATGCTTATATTCAGGTTCAGAACGAATTGGTAGCAGCTTACAATGAACTGCGTAACGAACTGGCTCAGTCTCAGTTTGGTAAATCATTCGCTGAATGTTCTGAAGACGAGCAGAAGGCTATTACAGACTATTATCCGCAGAAGATTTCTGAAGCAGAACCTAAAAAATATGGAGGAAAATAATCATGGGAAAATTTAATAAGACAGGTAAGCGTGGCATGCCGGAGTTGAATACTTCTTCTCTGCCGGACCTTATCTTTACCATGTTGTTCTTCTTCATGATTGTAACAACCATGCGTGAAGTTACGTTGAAGGTTCAGTTCAAGGTGCCTGCTGCTACAGAATTGGAAAAGCTTGAAAAGAAGTCTTTGGTGTCTTTCATCTATATTGGTAAACCGTTGCCGGAATATCAGAAGAAGATGGGTACTACTGACCGTATTCAGTTGAACGACAAGTTCGCAGAATCTTCAGAAGTACAGGACTACATCTATCAGGAACGTGAAAACATGAAAGAGGAAGACAAACCGTTTATGACTGTTTCCCTGAAGGTAGATGCTAATACCAAGATGGGTATCGTAACAGAAGTAAAACAGGCTCTTCGTCAGGCATACGCTTTGAAGATCAACTATTCAGCTACTCAGCGTCAGTAATAGTTTTTCATACTTACAAGAAAAGGCTGTCTCTTTAGAGGCGGCCTTTTTTTATGCCTTTTTGAGTGGGGGGCCTATTGAGTTCTGTTAGGTATTTGCGGTGTGAGGGGTTTATATATCTTTGGGAAAGATGAATTGAAGGGCAAGTATTCTGTGCGTTCTCTTCTTTTTTGAAAAGAAAAGAGAAAGAAGGAGCGTTTTCCTGAAAAAAGAAAAATGGGCAATGTTGGGTATGGTAGATATGGTAAACGGGTCTTGTTTTCTTATCTTGATGGGAGTGTCAGATAAGGTTATGCCCTTTTTATTGTGAAACAGTGGGAGGAACAAGTAAGGACTGCTTCTTTTTCCAGTAATATATTTGTCCGTAGATATCCGCCAATGCCCATCCGATAGGAATGGACCACCAGATACCGTGTACACCAATGGAAGGAATGGATGCCAAAAGATAGGCCAAGGCCACACGGGTTCCCAAGGACAGAATGGTCAGGATGATGGACATTTCCGGCTTGCATACAGCTCGGTAAAAGCCATACCATAGAAACAGGTAACCGATTCCCAAGTAGAAACTGCCTTCTACCCGAAGATATTCTACTCCAATCCGGATAATCTCTTTTTCGTCCGGTGAAATGAAAATCTGCATTAGCCAGGGAGCAGTCAGGAAGATAAGCGCTGAGAGAAACAGGCAGAAAAGTGAAGTCATCCAGAAAGCTTTCTTGAATCCCTTCAGGATGCGTTCCTTTTTTCCGGCTCCGTAGTTTTGGGCCGTGAAAGTAGAGAAGGCATTACCGAAATCCTGTACGGGCATGTAAGCAAAGGAATCAATTTTAACGGCTGCGGTGAAGGCGGCCATGACGGAGGTACCGAAACTGTTGACCAGCCCCTGTACCATCAGAATCCCGAAGTTCATGACCGATTGCTGTATGCACGTCAGCGAGGCATACGAAAATACTTGCTTGACGAGGGGACGGTTTATCTTGAAATCTTTTCGTGTAAGTCGTGTTTCCGGAATTTTTCTCCAGCAGTACAACCAAAGTCCGATGGCGGAAACGGCCTGTGAAAGGAGCGTGGCTGTGGCTGCTCCTGCGATACCGTAGCCGAGTCGAAGGATAAACAGCAGGTCAAGTCCGATGTTTAATACGACGGAGATTGCCAGATAGACTAAGGGAGTAAAGGAATTGCCTAATGCCCGCAGGAGGTAGGCATAATAATTATGCAGGTAGACAAACCAAATGCCGATAAGGGTGATTTTCAGGTAGTCATACGTCATTTCCTGTAATTCGGTAGGTGTTTGCAGCCATCGGATTATCGGGTGGATACAGCTAATGGAAAAGATGAAAATGAGGATAGTGGCAATTCCCGTAATGAGGAGAGACGCTGCTTGCGTACGTTTCAACAGATCATAGTCCTTGGCTCCATAGCGCATGGAGAACAAGGCACTGCATCCCATACAGAGACCAATGAAAATGGAAGTGATAAACACCATGAGCGTGTAGGAAGACCCTACGGCAGCCAGTGCATTGGCTCCCAGCGTCTGGCCGATAATCAGTGTATCCGCGATGTTATATCCCTGCTGGAGTAGGTTGCCGAGGATAAGCGGATAAGCCAGACAAAGCATGCTTTGGGTGATATTTCCCGAAGTGAGGTCTTTCGTACGACTGGTTTGCATGGTTTATGGGTATATGACAAAATAAAATGGATTTAATAAACTACACTCGTTTATTAAATCCATTTTTACTATGTGCGCCTGATAGGACTCGAACCTACACGTCTCACGACACCAGATCCTAAGTCTGGCGCGGCTACCAATTACGCCACAGGCGCGCATACAGAAAACGATTTCTGCATTTGCGGAGGCAAAGGTAGGAATAATTTCCCTATTCTCCAAATCTATGGGTTAATTCTTTAACAATTTGATGGCGGTTTCAATGAGCGTGTCTTTTCCCCGCTGCATGTCTTCACTGGTCATATCTACTTTTACGTCTGGATCGATACCGAATTCCAACTGGTTCATGTCCGGGTCGAACATGGGACTGGCTGAGAAGCGGATAGACCATCCGTTGGGGATTTCGGAACTGAACGGCAGTCCGGAACCTCCTCCGGTTTTGTCACCTAAAGTAGTGACGTTGGGAAACTGCCGCATGGTATTGACAAAGTCGTTGGTGGCACTGTACGAACGTCGGTTGGTCAGCACCACGGCCTTTTTCTGCCAGCGGATGCTGTTGGACGGTTCCTGATACACCGGTTTCGGATCGGAAAAATCATTGTGGCCGGGTCCCGTTTTGTGGCGGATGTAGCCCACCAGCACCTTTTCGTTGGTAAACCGGGCAGCCAGCTTCTGGGCGGTAGTCAGGCTGCCTCCTCCGTTATTGCGCACGTCGATAATCAATCCGTCGCAGATTTCCAGTTTCTTCAGCATTTGGTCCAAATTTCCGTCCCCGATACCGTCAGAGAAACTCTCACAGTATACATAGCCGATGTTGTTGTCTAAAATCTGATAGGTGAGCCCGGAGGTGATGATATAGTTTTTTCCGAGGTAATTGCTTTGGATACTGTCGCTGAAATTGCGCGGGTAGGCGTCAAACCATTCCCGGTATTGTGAGGTACCTAAGGAACTGCTCAGGTTCACATGGCCGTCTTTCAGTTCATTGACCATATCCGAAAGGACTTCGAAAAGATTCTCCCAGCTCATTGAGGACGAAATCCGTTTGGCATAGCGGGTGTGTACCTCGTCCCAGTCCAAGCCATACACTTCTTTTTTGTAATCCAGAAAACAGTATTGTTCGTCGATGATTTTCCAGAGCGATTCGAAGTTGGCTTCCGGCGTATTACCCTGTATGTCTTCGCGGATACACGAAGAGAATAAGGTGCAAGCCAGCACCAGCAGGAGGCCATATAAGCGGAAATGATATATTTTCTTCATATCAGTAGGGAGTAACATTTGAAGGCATGGTGATTCGGTTCTTGCCTTTCAGCAAGTAGAAATTCTTCACGAAGCCAATCATGAAATCATGTGAGTAAGTGTGGTATTTCAGGTGGTTGACCTTGGCCTGCTGGAAGTCACAGACATAGCCTACGCGCATCGTGACCTTCCGGATAGGGAAGTCGAGGGTCACCATCTGGCGGAGGGACGGACTGTTGTGAAGGGAAGTAAACAGTACGTTCTTTCCCTTGTGTCCCAAGGAGAACATTTCGTAGTATGACTGTCCGAATTCGGGCGAGAACATGGCTCCTAATAATGGAAGATTGGCCTGGTAACGCGCCACCAGCGGATAATTGCCGATATGGAACTTGTAGATGGCTATGCCGGAGATGCCCAGACTGCCGTATGCCTTGCCCTGTGCCGGGTTGTTTGAATTACGCGTATTGTACACGAATCCCCCGTTCAGGTCAATTGTCGGGCCGGCCAGCAGCTTCAGTTGCTCGTTGAGCCGGAACTGATAGTGGAGGGTATAACTCCAGTTCAACAGTCCGGCATACATATAGCCTGTCTTGCTGGGATTGTGTGTGTATGATACATGGGCCTGCAGCAGATTCTGTGCCGATACGTTTCCGTTCATTAGCCGGGTCATGCGCATATTTTCGCGCAGGATACGCACTTCCGGTCCTTTGTATTCCAGTGGAGAAAGATACGTGTCGAGCACGTTGCTCACGCCTGCTCCGTAGAGTACGGAACGCATCACGTAGCGGGTGGCACGCAGACTGTCCTCCTGTGCGCGGAGTACGAGGACAGACAGGCAGGCACAAAGTAGAAAGAAAATTCGTTTCATGCGGTTAAAAGAGTTTCATTTGTCCGTCGTCTTCTTGGATATCCTCTTCTTCAACTCCGTCTTCCTCCTCCTTTTCCGGTTCTTCCGGTTCCGGCTCCGGCATGCGGGTCGGTTCCAGCTCGGTAATCCGGTCAATAGTACAAGTCGTCAGACGCTTACCTTTGGCCTTGAAGCTCTTGACACCCACAAAGTCGCTGGCTTCCAAGACAAGAGAATCCCGGAAGCTGTCGTGCCCGCCAAAATCGACTTGGATGCGCGGGTACACCTGACAAGTCAGCAGGATGAGCTGTGTATGCTTGTTGTCGCCCAGGAAATTCTGTTTCTTGTTGGTCGCTTCGAAAGTGAACCGTTTCAGGTACGGATAGTTCTGCTGGTCGGCATCATAGAGTACAGCCGTCCATACCTTGTCGGGATTGAACTTCTCGATGCAAAGGATATCCGGATCGTAATGGTTGCTCAGGTCGAAGTTGGTCGTATAGAATTCTCCGTTTTTCTGGATGACCAAGATGCTTTCGTCGCTTTGGAATTCACCCAGATACTGTCCTCTGCCGTCGTAGTTGAGTCGCAGCACGTCGTGGTCGAACCATACCTTTCTGCCGCCGAGTGTGGAACCGCCTTTCTGTTTCAGGCTGATTTTGTGTACCTCGGCTTTGGTGAGCAGGTTACCCATTGACTGCTTGCCTTTGATGTGGATGGTACTGAAATCCTTCTCGAAGGTCGGTTTCTTGATGCGAGGTGTCGGACGCAGGATGACCCGGATGACTTCCGCTTCTCCGTTGGGATTGGCTGTGAAGTAGACAATCTTGGAGCCCGGCGTGCCTTGGGTCACGTCGTATTCCCGGTCGCGGATGATGGAGGTCACATTGAAGCGTTTGATATAATAATACCCATCCTTTCCGTCACGGTAAATGACGTTGTAGATGGTACGTTTGTCGTTCTTTTTGAATACGTTGACATATAGGATGTTCTTCCCGACAAACAGCTTGTCGGACACACGGACAATCTTGTATTTTCCGTCCTTGTAGAAGATAATTACATCGTCGATGTCGGAACAGTTGCACACATACTCGTCTTTTTTCAGTCCCGTACCGATGAAGCCTTCCTCCCGGTTGATGTACAGTTTCTCGTTGGCTTCCGCTACTTTGGTAGCCACGATGGTGTCGAAGTTGCGGATTTCCGTACGGCGCGGGAAATTCTTGCCGTATTTCTCTTTCAGGTGCTGATACCAGTCGATGGTATATTCCGTGATGTGCGCCAAGTGGTTGTCAATCTCCTCCAGCTGGGCTTTCAGACGGGCGATGAACTCGTCCGCCTTGTCCTTGTTGAACTTGAGGATACGCGCCATCTTGATTTCCATCAGTTTGAGGATATCTTCTTTCGTCACTTCGCGCACGAACTGCGGATAAAACGGGGTCAACCGTTCGTCAATGTGCTCGCAGGCCGCATCCATGGATTCAGCCTGTTCAAATTGCTTGTCCTTGTAAATCCGCTCTTCGATGAAGATTTTCTCCAAGGACGCAAAATGCAAGGTTTCCAGCGTTTCGTCCCGCTGTATTTCCAGTTCTTTCCGGAGCAAGGCCAGTGTGTTGTCGACCGACTTTTTCAGCACTTTGCTCACCGAGAGAAAATGTGGTTTCTTGTTGTCGATGACACAGCAGTTGGGCGAGATGTTCACCTCGCAGTCCGTAAAGGCGTACAAGGCATCCAGTGTCTTGTCGGACGAGACACCCGGTGTCAGATGTACCAGAATCTCCACCTTTCCGGCTGTATTGTCGTCTACTTTCCGGACCTTGATTTTTCCCTTTTCAATGGCCTTCAGAATGGAATCAATCAGAGAAGAGGTAGTCTTCCCGTAGGGAATCTCGCTGATGCATAGGGTCTTGTTGTCGAGTTTGGAAATCTTGGCCCGTACGCGTACCACGCCTCCTCTTTCGCCGTCGTTGTAGCGCGATACATCGATGGAGCCTCCTGTCTGGAAGTCCGGATAGAGCTGAAAGTCCTCTCCGTGCAGGTAGGCAATGGCTGCATCGCACAATTCGTTGAAGTTATGGGGAAGAATCTTGGAAGAAAGTCCCACGGCGATACCTTCTACCCCCTGAGCCAGCAGCAACGGGAATTTCACCGGCAGGGTGACCGGTTCCCGGTTTCTTCCGTCGTAAGAAGCCTGCCATTCGGTGGTTTTGGGGTTGAACACCACGTCGAGGGCGAATTTGGACAGCCGGGCTTCGATGTAACGGGGAGCCGCTGCGCTGTCGCCCGTCAGGATGTTACCCCAGTTTCCCTGGCAGTCAATGAGCAAGTCTTTCTGTCCCAATTGCACAAGGGCGTCTCCGATGGAAGCATCTCCGTGCGGATGGAACTGCATGGTGTGTCCCACGATGTTGGCCACCTTGTTGTAGCGTCCGTCGTCCAGGCGTTTCATGGAGTGGAGAATGCGTCGCTGCACCGGCTTCAGTCCGTCGTTGATGTGGGGTACGGCACGCTCCAGAATCACGTACGAAGCATAGTCCAGAAACCAGTTCTGGTACATGCCGCTCAGCTGGTGCTTCACCGCCTCGTCGGTGGTCGATACAGGTTTGTAGTCAGAGTGTTCTTCTTTTTCAGGCAGGTTTGCCGTTTCCTTTTCGTCCTTGTCAAAAGTATCTTCGCTCATATTCAAATGGGTCCTATGTAAAAGAGATTCGGGCAAAGTTACTGAATAATTCTGTAAGGTGGAAATAACTGACTTACAATTCTGGACCTTGCAAGGGGCATTTTTAGGGAAATTCCTTTGCGGAAATACCTCGACACGAACGTGACGAGAGGTAGACACGGACGTGACGAGACCTTGACACGAACGTGATGAGGTCGTTGCACGTTCGTGTCAAGATAAGAAGTCAAGTCTCGAACAGCTTATTGCTGCTTGCGGTAGCTGCGGATGGCCCAAACATATAGCAGAACGGCAAAGGTGGAGAGCATGGAAAGCTGGAAGCCGATGTCGCCGATGTGGCTGCCCTTCAGATAGACCATGCGCATGATTTCCATGAAGTAGCGCAGCGGATTGAGGTACGTGATGTATTGTGCCCATTCCGGCATGCTGCTGATAGGAGTGAACAGTCCGCTCATCAGAATGAAAATCAGCATGCAGAACCACATGACGAACATGGCTTGCTGTAAGGTGGAAGAGTAATTGGAGATGACCAAGCCCAGCCCCGACATGACCAGTGCGAAAATCAGCGTGGCCAGATAGATGGTGAGGATGTTTCCTTCGGGTGTCAGTCCGTAGACCAGCCAGGCCAGCAACATGCACAGGTTCAGTACCACAAATCCGATGGCCCAGTAGGGCAGCAGTTTGGCGAGGGTAAAGGTGAAACGGCTCACCGGACTGACATTGATTTGCTCGATGGTACCAGCTTCTTTCTCGCTGACCACGTTCAGGGCCGGCAGGAAGCCGCAGAGCAGTACCAGTATCATGGTCATCAGGGCGGGTACCATGAACACCTTGTAGTTGAGGTACGGATTGAACTGGTAGCGCACGGAGGCGGGTGAGGGCTGCGGATTGAGAATTTGTTGCAGGTAGGTGCTGCCCAGTACTCCCTTGGTACCGTTGACCGTATTGACGGCAATCAGGGTGGAAGGACTGACGCCACGGGCCTGGTCTTTCTCAAATCCGCGGGGGATTTCCAGCAGCATGTCCACCTGGTCTTTTTCGATGGCGTTCAGGCCTTGTGCGTAAGAAGCAGGCAGGGCAGTCAGCTGGAAGTAACGGGAAGCCTCGATGCGGTGTACCAGCCGTTGGGACGAGGGACTTTGGTCGTGGTCAATGACGGCAATGCGCAGGTCCTCGATTTCCAGTGTGGCGGCCCAAGGCATCACCAGCATCATCACGCAGGGAAACAGCAGGATGAGGCGGGGCAGGAAACGGTTGCGTTTCAGTTGTTTGAATTCTTTTTCTATCAGGTAGCGTAACATCATAAGCTTGCGGTTTATTCCAGTCGGTTCTTGAATTTGCGGGTGGTGGCTGCAATCAGGACTACGGCCATGAGGCACAACACGGCCACTTCCTTCCACACGTAGACAAAGGGCACGCCTTCAATCATCAGTCGTCGGACTGCTGCCACGTACCAGCGTGCCGGGATGAGGCAGGAAATGGCCTGAAGGATGCCCGGCATACTTTCCACCGGGTAGATAATGCCCGACAGGATAATGGTCGGGATGAGCAGGACCATGGCCGAGACCAGCAGGGCTGCCACTTGGGTATGCGTGACGCAGGAAATCAGCAGTCCTAATGCCAGCGATACGAAGATAAACAGCAGGGAAACTCCTAACAGGGCCGTCAGACTGCCGGCTATCGGTACGTCGAGCACAAAGACCGAAAGCAGCAGGATGGTAGTCAGGTTGAGCAGGGAGAGTACGAAATAGGGTACGGATTTCGACAGAATGACAAACAGCGGATTGACAGGGGAGACCAGCAGCACTTCCATTGTACCGGTCTCTTTTTCGCGGACGATGGAAATGGAAGTCATCATGGCGCAAATCAGCATCAGAATCAGTCCCATAACCCCCGGTACGAAGTGGTAGGCACTCTTCATTTGCGGATTGTAGAGCAGTTTGTTGTAGGCCACAATCGGCATCCCTTCCGTTCCTCCTTTGGAGGAGAAAGCGTCAGCGGGCCGGATGGTTTGTAGGGCTTGTCGGAGAATGGTCTGAGCATACGTACTCCGAGTGACTGCCAGGTTGGGCTCCGTGGCATCGGCTAAAATTTGTATCTGTGAAGAATTGAAGCGGAACCGGTGCAGGTCGGACGGGAAAATGACGGCCAGCTCTATCTGGTTGCGCCGGAACAGCCGCTCAATCTCATCGGGGGACTGGACGACATATTTTACCGTGAAATATTCGCTGGCATCCAGTTGCTCTACCAGTTTCCGTACATCCGTCTGAAGGGAGGGAGCCAATACGGCAGTCTGGACATTGCGTACCTCGGTAGAGATGGCAAAGCCGAAAAGGATAATCTGTATAATCGGCATGCCTATCAGTATCAGCATGGTGCGCCGGTCGCGCAGGATGTGATGGAATTCTTTTCTGACAAAAGCAATAAACTGTTTCATGGTCGTTCGGTTTGAGCGTGAGTAAAAGCCGCATCTCCCCGTTGGGCTTCGCGGGCCAGTTTCTGGAACACTTCGTCCATGTCTCGGGCTTGGAAGCGGGCTTTCAGTCCGTCGGGAGTATCCTGGGCGCGGATATGTCCGTCCACCATCATGGAAATGCGGTCGCAATATTCTGCTTCGTCCATGTAATGCGTGGTGACGAAGATGGTGATTCCCTGATCGGCAGCCTGATAAATCAGTTCCCAGAACTGGCGGCGGGTGGCGGGATCTACGCCTCCGGTGGGTTCATCCAGAAAAACCAGTTCCGGGCGGTGGAAAATGGCCACCGAGAAGGCCAGTCGCTGTTTCCAGCCTAAGGGCAGGGAACGGACCAAGGTATGTTGTTCCTCGTAGAGGCCGATACGCCGCAAGGTCTCTTCGGTGCGGGTCGCAATTTCTTTGGCACTGACCCCGTAGATACCTCCGAACAGGCGGAGATTCTCACGGACCGTCAGGTCTTCATACAGCGAAAATTTCTGGCTCATGTAGCCGATTCGTCGTTTTATTTCCTCGCTCTGTGTTCGGACATCGAATCCCATCACCTCCGCTTTCCCTTCGGAAGGCAGACTGAGGCCGCAGAGAATGCGCATAGCAGTGGTCTTTCCGGCTCCGTTGGCTCCTAAGAAGCCGAAAATCTCTCCCCGCTGTACCGAGAAAGAGATGTGGTCGACGGCGGTAAAAGTGCCGAACCGTTTGACCAGATTGTCTACCTGGATGAGGGGGGCGGCGTTTTCGACTGCCGCTTTTCGTTCCAGTCCGGGAGGACACAGAATGTTGCTGAATCGGGTCAGGATAGTTTCCGGGCGGTCGATACCCTTGATTTCTCCTTCATACAGGAAGGCTACGCGGTCGCATCGTCGGGCTTCGTCCATGAAAGGGGTGGATACCACGAGGGTGATGCCTTCCTGACGGAGACGGGCCAGCATTTCCCAGAATTCCCGACGGGATACAGGGTCAACTCCGGTGGTCGGCTCATCGAGAAACAGGATTTGGGGAGCATGGACCAGCGCGCAGCACAATGCTAACTTTTGCTTCATGCCTCCCGACAGGGCACCGGCTCGCCGGTCTTTGAACGGAGCAATCTGTTCGTAAATCGGCCGAATCCGTTCGTAGTTCTCTTCTAAGGTGGTGTGAAAGACGGTGGCAAAGAAACGCAGGTTTTCTTCCACGGTCAGGTCTTGGTACAAGGAGAAACGTCCCGGCATGTAGCCTACGCTTCGCCGGATGGTGCGGAAGTCGGCCAGTACGTCGGCATGCAGTACATGAGCCGTTCCCTGGTCCGGCTTCAGTAGAGTGGTCAGGATGC
>ULLE01026212.1_pt1 | contig 11845 bp, 10 predicted proteins | sample 1951331 | NCBI WGS metagenome assembly ULLE01 (sample SAMEA4835518, study PRJEB28245) | human gut metagenome | biome: gut microbiome; material: fecal sample | place: Denmark | collected 2008
AAGCTCCTGTGCATTGCACAGAGAGCTTTTTAGTCAAATTTGTAATTTATTTCTATACTCGCTTGGTGTCAATTTATATTTTTCTTTAAAAACACGATTAAAGGTTCTAAGACTTCCAAAACCACTGTCCATCGAGATTTCTGTCAGGGTATCGTCTGTAGTTTCAATTCTCTGACAGGCATACCCCAGACGCGCCTCATTCACATATTGATTAAAACTGCTGTGAAATGTCTTTGAAAACAATCTGGATAATGCAAATTTGCTCACGCCAAGGTCATGTGCCATTCCATCAAGTGATATACTCTTATTAAAATTGGCAGAAATATATGATACGGTACGGTATATTATATCATCGCTGCCAACTTTACTCTTTTCCACCAATTTCATCATCGGAATACATCTTGCAAGTATAATCTGCAAATAAGCTTGAACAACCCATATATCATTCAGCCCGGTATCTATTATGGATTCCACTGCTCTGTACACTTCATCCGGAATAACATCACTTTTTACAACAGGATATTGTGGAGCATTATTCCGCAGTACATTTTCAAATCTACCGAAAATCATTTGTGGAGCATTAATAAAAACCGCCTCATTGACTTCTGATGAAAACACCTGATAATGATGTATAACATCAGGAAATACTACTCCTATATCACCTGTTTCCATGTGATACAGCTCCTGTCCTACACCAAGCTCTAATGTTCCTTTCGTAACGCATACAATTTCCATTGCATTATGCAGATGTGGTGGCTGGTGCCGTGGCTTCCGCTTTACTGCAATAATCTCTTCATTTGTGTTTTCATACGTTAAATGCACTCAGATCATCTCTCCCATATTATACGATAATTATTCAATTCCTTTTTCTCTTCTAAGCTTTTCATTTGCAGCTTCTACATTCATCTTTGAAAGAAGAATTGTAATAAGAATCTCAAATACAAATGGTAACCATAAATACATTACCTGAAGCATAGTAATTGCAGATGCCGGCTGAGTCGCATTTGTACCTACATAACCACTGATTTCAAGCAGCCATCCTACAATTGCTGTTCCAATTCCACCACCAATTTTGATTCCAAGTGATGTGCATGAATACATAGTTCCATCTACTCTCTTTCCCTGAGTCAGGTAAGTATACTCAGAGCACTCGGCAATTACTGCATTCATGTCTCCCTGCCAAGGTCCCTGTCCTAATGCTGCAACTGCAGTAAACAGCATCATCAGTGGAACGCTTCCCATGTATCCTGCTACAATCACAAGTGCTCTTGCTATCGTAGCCAGAATATATCCACGTTTATTAAGCTTATACATTCCCTTCCACTTTCCAACAAGAGTTGGTGTGAAAATAAGTGCTATTATAAGAGGAATATTTACAGCCCATGCAAATACACCAAACAGATTTTTATTCTTAAGAACCCATGTACAATAATAAATACCTGCACCAATCATAGCACTGTATAACTGCTGCAAAATATAAGTTCCACAAATCATCATATAGTACTTATTCTTAACAAGCAGCTTAAATGCCTGAACAAGACCATACTTCTTTTCTTCATCGTTCTCTATTCCGGAGTTAAGCTCCTCTTCCGGAAGCTCCTTAACCGACAATCCTGAAATTGTATTTACTACAAGGCCTATCAAAGCATAAATAATAGCTACAAATCTCCATGCAGCAGCACCTCCACCGCATACATCAACAAATGCAACTGTTATAGACTGAATTATAAGACTGGTTGAAAAGGCAAAAATAAAACGGTAAGAGCCCATCTGTACACGCTCTTTGCTGTTCTTTGTTACCAGCGAAGTAAGTGCAGAATATGCAATATTATTTGCTGTATAAAATACACCATTCAATAATGTATATGCTATAAAGAACCATGCATACTGAGCAGTCCTGCCCCAGCTTGTAGGAATTGCAAAAACTGCTACAAGTGTCAAAGCACAACCTATATAGCCATAAATCATCCAAGGTCTTGCTTTTCCGAGCTTTGTATGTGTTTTATCAATAAGTGACCCAAAGAAAACATCTGTAAAACCATCAAATAATTTAGATGCTGCGATTAATGTTCCAACGATTCCCGATGCAAGTCCTATAGTATCTGTAAGATATACCATAACAAAGGATGTCAGGAATGCATATACTACATTTCCTGCAATATCACCGGAACCATAACCAATTTTGTTGTACCACTTTAAGTACGTCTTTTCTTCCATGAAAAACCTCCAATTAATTACTTTGTTTTATCTTTAACAGCTATACTAATTTTATATATTTGTGCAAATTTTGTCTATAAACATAATAGGCTGTAATATGCACAAAATGATACTTTTCAAACACTACAGTTTCACAGGTATTTGACTCAATTCCATTTGAAACGTAATCAATACACAATATCATGCTCTAAACATTTTGTCCATAAATGCAAATAGACAAAGCATGCATAAAATGCTATAATTCGAATGGAGGTGTGTAATGTATATTAACACGGGATATTTGAATCATTCACATAAAGATTTTAAAGATAAAAGCCGCCCTCTGATTGTAGGAAGCTGCGGAACCTATCGCCTGTCACAGCATCCTAAGATGCCTACTTACAGGCCAAGGGGAAGACTGGATTACCAGATTATATACATATCATCCGGTCTTGTTCATTTCCACTTTGACAATCCTGAAAATGAGACAATCATTCCAGCAGGACATATAGTGTTATTTCGCCCAAAAGAGCTTCAAAAATATGAATTTTATGGTAAGGATAAGACTCAGATATATTGGCTTCACTTTACCGGAAGCGACGTAAAAAACACTTTAAGAAAATACGGATTTACAGACAATAAAAGAGTCTTTAATGTTGGAACGTCTCTTGAATATGAACAGGTTTTCAAAAGGATTATTACAGAGCTTCAAAGATGTCAGGACAATTATGAGGAAATGCTCATGCTTTTGCTACGACACCTTTTGATTATATTTAACCGTAAAATAACAACTGAGCATGTAATCAGAAATGAATTCCTTGACATCCAGATGGATACAGCAATTACATATTTCAATACAAACTACAACCGCGCTATTAACGTGGAGGAATATGCTTCATCAATTGGTATGAGCATAAGCTGGTTTATTCGAAGCTTTAAAAAATACACAGGTAGTACACCAATACAATTTATCACATCACTCAGGATGACAAATGCTCAGGTGTTGCTCGAAACGACATCCTACTCTATAAACGAGATTGCAGGCATTGTCGGATACAATAATCCACTATACTTCAGTAGATTGTTCCATAAACAAAAAGGATGTTCTCCTTCTGAATACAGAGCCAGAAATACATAATAAGAAGACAAAAGCAGGAGCAAATGCTCCTGCTTTATCCGGATACTTATCTTTTTAATGAATGACTAACAGATTGTAAAAGAATAATCCTTATCAGTCTCCGCACTGATACGATAATCCTCTTCCACATCAGTTCCCCAGCTGTCGATACCTCCAACACCTCTTACTGCGCCATATATGCATAAAACAGTTCTTCTTGCCGGTGGCAGTTCTTCATGGTGAAGAGCGTTTTCAATCTCAGATGCGGTATAAGGCAGACAAGAAAATGCAAATTTTTCATCATTCTTTTCAATGCGCAGTGTCTGTGACGAGCTATCTGTCCTGCTGTTATCAAGAGCCGTATGTCTTGTAATTTCAAGCCACTCTGTATCCATTCTCATACCACATTCCTGCGGAACAAGATATTGTGTAAGACTCAGATCACCGATCTCATAGATGCCTTCTTGTGCACCTGCTTTTCTGTCAGGATATGTTTCCCCGGAGAGTCCCTTATATAAATATTTGTCAGCCAATGTTGGCATAATAAATCTCATTCCAAATACAGGAAATTCAGGGAGCCCCTGTACTCCATTATAATGTACATCCACGCGAATCTTTCCGGACGCATCAACGCTATAGCTCACAAGAACAGTTGTCGCCGGAGTTGTTATGGTCTCGTATGTATATTTTACAATAATTTCATCAGCATAAACATCACCGCCATAGCTGTTATTATCAGGTGCATATGGTTTTTGCTCCTTGCCATCCATGATCACCTGTATTCCCTTACAGTCAATAAACATATCTGCCGAAAGCCAGCTTCCGCTTTTAATATGGAACTTGCTTCCCCTGTCATTATCTGTCAACGCTCTCCAGAAAGTAGGCTTTGAGCAACGATACAGCCACTCATATCCATTTTTAACGATAGATTCCAGTCCACCCTGTGCATAAGAGAAAATATAATCAAAGCCTTCACCATGTACACCTAATGTATAGTCACCATAGACCACTCTTAATTTATCTGTATAAACCATAGTAATACCTCACTTCCTGCATTGCCGGTTTTTCTTTCCTGTCAGCAAATACAATTCCATTTGCTGAGAATTCATAGTCTGACGGTTTATCATCAAAATCTCCGCCATAGCGTAAAACATCTTTTCCTGTAACGGGATCTTTTACCATAATTGCCTGGTCAATAAAATCCCATATAAATCCGCCATGATACATATCGTATTTGTCAATCAGCTTCATATAAGAGCCAAGTCCACCCATTGAATTTCCCATATCATGCATGAATTCGCATAAAATATACGGTTTTTTCGGACTGTTATTCAAGTATTCCTCTACATCCTCCGGTTTTGCATACATTCTGGTCTCAAAATCAGAAATAGTATCCTCATATGCCCTATTATAATAAGAGCTTTCATAATGAACTAATCTTCCATCCTTCTTTTCGGCAAAATAAACGTTCATCGCCTCAATGTCGTCTCCTGCATAGGATTCATTTCCTAATGACCAGAAAAGGATGGATGTATGGTTTTTAAAAGTTTCGAAATTGTTTTTTGCACGCTCAAGCACTGCATCTCTCCACTGTGGAATAGATCCCGGTACATTGCATGACGGTTCGATTGCCCCAAGTTTTTGGAATGAGCCATGGCTCTCCAGATTTGTTTCTGCCATCACATAAATACCTGCATCGTCGCACATATAGTACCATGGTATCTGGTCAGGATAGTGACAGGTACGCACAGAATTAATATTGTTTCTTAACATACATGATATATCTGCCTTCATGTCTTCTATACCAATGCATCTTCCTGTTCTTGCATTCCACTCATGACGGTTTACTCCAGTGATAACGAGACGTTTTCCATTCAAATAAACTACTTTATCTATAATCTCTATTCTTCTGAAACCGATATCATAAGGAATTACCTCGGCCAGTAAACCATCCTCTGCTTTAAGCTCAACATAAGCATGGTATAAATATGGATTATGATTATCCCACAGCTTGACACTTTCCAAATCAACACAAATCGTGCCTTCCAAATGGTTGTTTTCTTTATTTAACTGTAATGACTTCTCAACTAATATTTTTTCTTCTCTGTCTTTTAAAATAAAGCCAGCAGTTACCTTCTGACTGTCAGTAGCAGATACCTTCATGCTGACAGATACGCTTCCGCTTTCATTATCTTGATTTAACACAGGTTTGAACCATACATCCTCCAAATGAACATCCGGAATTGCCTTCAAAGTAACATTTCTGAAAATTCCAAAAAATCTGAAAAAGTCCTGATCCTCTAAAAATGCCGCCGTGCTCATCTTATGTACCTGCACTGCCAGAACATTTCCTTTTTCCTTAACATATGGTGTCAGATCAAACTCTGAAGGTGTGAAGCTGTCCTCTGCATAACCTATAAACTGACCATTAAGCCACAGGTACATAGCCTCTTCTACACCTTCGAAGCAGATATGTATTCTTTTTCCACACATGTTCTTATCCAAATCAAAGTATTTGATATAAGAGCCTACCGGATTGTACTGTGCTTCTGAGAACATTCCTTCTTCTGCTCCGGTTGTCTCCATACTATATGCTCCTCTGTGGTACTCTTTTCCTTCCCACGGATACATAGTGTTGATGTAACGTATTTTATCATATCCAGCCAGTTCAATATGTCCCGGAACCATAATTTTATCGAATCCTGATGCATCAAATGTTTCCTTATAAAAATCAACAGGTCTTTCCATCACATTTTTGCTGTAAGCAAACTCCCATTGACCATTTAATGACTGTAATAATGGATTTTTTTCTTTTTTCATGTCTGAATAATCCAGATAATAGCAATGATCACTATGTGGTTCCAATTGATTTACCTTAAACACTTCCGGATTATCAAGCCATTTCATATCAGCGTTCATATTTTTCCTCACTTTCCAATTATTAATATATAAAACCAAGAACAATAACTGCTTTGTTATATCTAAGATATAACAAAACCCTTGCAAAGAGCAATGTAATAAATTGTACAAATCATGCACTAAATGATACTGTTATAATTATTATGAAATGAGGGTCAAAAGGTATCATTGATGCTTGCATGCAATTTAAAAAGCTCCCGTGCATTGCACAGAGAGCTTTTTAGTCTGGTTAGTACAAACATATATTAATACGCGAATTATATGATGACACTTGCTTTCCCTTTTTTTCAAATCTTTGGATTCTTGTAATAACCTGATATTCCATCTGCAGCTTGTCCGATGAACAAGAGTATACATAAGGTTCAAAACCGGTATATTCATCATCCCCTTGCGTATAATTATTCCCATAATAAAAATTCTCTATTATATTTGTTTCAAAGGAAGAATCTATTTTTGATTCAGACTCTTTTGGATCACCCATAGAATAATCACTGCCATATGTCTTTGCATATAAATCTCTCATCACTGCAGCCTGTGCCTTAGGGCTATCCACATCTGCACAATAATATGTAATATAAAACGGTACTCCAAGCACCGCATCAACAGCAGCCAGCATTCTCGTATCTTCAAATGATATTATAAATATCCACGCCGATAATTCCTTGCTTATATCCGATGTTACAAAATAATCTGATATTGTGTTGTCAAAGCTATCATCCAAAGCAACTGCTGCACCATATTGCCAAGGAGCTGCTTCATATGTCTGTTCTGTTTCGCTGTCTGTATCCTTTGAATAGTTACTTTCAAGGCTTTGGAGCATAACTATATCGTCTTCACCGAGCATCTGCATAATACCTGACTGCTTCTGCAGCTCACAGGCACCCTTCAGAAAAGTCTGAATAGCCGTATAAGCCTGTCCCACCGGAATCTCAGTATCCAACGGTTCCCTTATCTCATTATATTTCTCATTCCACAGCTCATTTACATTGTCCTGCATCAGAGACATCATCTTTGTAAGCCTCTCTTCAGCTGAAATAGAGTGGCTGTAGGGGCTTATATCTGCGTTGCTTATTGTAGTACTCGTTTTGGCAATTTTTGCTGCTTTAAGTGAAATCAGATAATTCGGTATCATATTTCCCGCACATACGACTGCCAGAATAATGCATGTACACACTATTCCCTTGATTTTATCCGGTTTTTTATCAATACATTTGCGCACTGATAAATGCTTACTTCTCATCCAATGCCTCCGCTTTCATGTCAAAATACACCCTGGTTCCTTTACCTGACTCACTCTCATAATGGATTTTTGTATCATGCAGCTTAGCAATCCTTGATACAAGTGCAAGCCCAAGCCCTGCTCCATGCTCACTTCTTGATCGTGACTTGTCAACCATATAAAAAGCCTCTGTAATGCGCTCTATATCTTCAGGCGGTATTCCTCTTCCATTGTCCGAAACTGCAATACGATAAATACTGTGCGAAATAAGTCTGCCTGATACATCTACCTTGCTGCCTCCTGATTTCACTGCATTGTCTATCAGATTAAGAAGCATGGTCTTAAACAGATCATATTCCAGCCACACCCATGCCTCATCCGCACTGTACACAATCTCTGTATTATGCTTTCTTGCCGCTTCATGTGCGGTTTCCACACAATCTGCTATAATCTCAGATATTCTTGTCTCTTCAAGCCTGAAATCATTTTTATCAAGAGTGATAAGCTCCAGCAGCTTAAATGATAATGCTTCAAGCCTCATGCCCTCATTCAGTATGACTCCGGCAGCACTGTGCACCTCATCCTCAGACAGTCTTTTCTGATATAGGGTATCGGCATATCCGATAATTGATGTCATTGGGGTTTTGAGCTCATGTGCGAAGTTTGCAGTAAAATCCTCCTGCTTCTTTGCCGCCATCTGAAGTTCATAAACTTTGCTTTCAAGGTTTTTCGCAAGCTCGTTGAAAGCCCTCGCAAGCTCACCTATTTCATCCTTTGTCTTTACATCACTTCTTGCCGTGTAATCGCCATCTGCAAATTTTTTGGTGGTGGCTGTTAATCCGGCAAGAGGCTTTGTAATCATCCAGGAAAGTATCAATATGACCATCATACCAACAGCAAGTATAACAATGTAGTACACGCTGCATCTATACCTAAGCTCCTTTGACTCATCGAAAACCGGTGTAATATCACTTTCCGTTATCAGAATATACCTGTTATCATTCAGTTTAAAGCTGCTTTTGACATGGATATATCTGCTGCTTTGCTTTTCACCGGTATCTTTAGTATTCTCTTTTGACACTATACTGTATGTAAGCGTACCATCCTTTACCTTTATATCCTTTTGCTCATAATTACATGAATTGGCATATATCCTTTTTCCATCATCATCGGCAAGATACATTCCTCCTTCATCTCCAACAATGGATTTTGCCGACTGCGACATCATATCTGTAAGCTCCTTATCCACATCCTCACTCTTCATATTAAGTATGACAGTTTCAATCGAGTATTTTATCATCTGATGCTGTGAAAGTGCACTGTCCTGCTCCCTTTTCACTGCATGCTCCAGCGAATATGATAGAGTCACATATTCTATCATTCCAAGGGCAACAGCCAGTATCACTGTCATTCCAAGAAACATTTTATAGAAAAATTTCATCCGCGAACCTCCAGACGGTAGCCAATCCTGAAAACTGTGACAATCTTTTCATTCCAGTCAAGCTTTTTCCTTAGTCTTTGTACATGTGAGTCCAGTGTCCTTGTCTCCCCGGTATACTCCTCCTGCCATACAAGTTCATAAAGCCTGCGCCTGCTGAGTGCAACATTCTTATTCTTCATAAGCTCATACAACAGGTCAAATTCCTTTACTGTGAGCTCTACCTGCTCACCTGCCTTTGTCACTGTACGTGATTTAGGCTCTATAGCTACATCCTCTATTTCCAGACGCTCTGCCATGCGCTGAGTGCGCCTTAATACGGTTTCCACTCTCGCAAGCAGCTCCCCTATCTGAAATGGTTTGCATATGTAATCATCCGCGCCCATACGAAGCCCGCGTATCCTTTCATCCACCTGTCCCATAGCAGATATTATTATGACCGGAGTATCCCCAATTCTCCTGACATAGTCAAGCAATTCATAACCATTTATCTCAGGAAGCATAATATCAAGCAGCAGCAGATCATATCTGTTCTGCTCAATTTTGTCCGCCCCTTCCTTGCCATCAAACGCTCTTTCGCATTGATATCCCTCTGCCTTCAGGGTGTTGCATATTAAATTATTTATGTCGTTGTCATCTTCCACTATGAGAATACTGGTCATAAGCTGCTCCTCTTCTATGATTATGATAGAATTATTATAGCATAAAGATGTGTCATAGTTGTAAAAAACACCCTGTTATTTAACTCAATAATAGGATGTTTTACCGGCACTTATACAAATATATTCTCACACATACATACTCCAGACAGCTCTAATCTGAGATGATATATTTTTGAATAACCACCTTTTGCCACTTTTTTCAATGCTGTTTGGATCATTTATTGAAAATCCTTCATCATCGTAGCCTGTTATAACCATAAAATGTCCTGTATCGGTAAAATCTCCCGGTCCTACATTTACCACAATAGGATGTCCTTCATCAAGCTCTGCTTTCATTCTGCTCTCATCCAGCGCCACTGCCTTTGCTTTTACGCCGTAGTGCATGCAACCTTCACTTATAAGCGTCCATGAACTTCCCGATCCATCCACACTGTAACCGGCTTCCTTTGAATACTTTGCTACTGCAATAGGTGATGCCTCCCTATTGTGCGTCAGATAAACCACTACCATCGAAAGTGTAGTGGGACCGCATCCGCTTGCTGCAAAGAAATTGCCGCTATATTTTTCGTAGCCCCAGCGTTTATCCCACTGCACAAATAACGGAACACTATCCATAGACGCTTCTTCTGTCAAATCAATTGTGTGTTCCTTCACATGTTCCGCCGGATAATCATACACAAACTCGAGTGCCTCTTCATTCTTCAAAGCAAGGTCCTTTAGCTGTTTTGGATATTGGGTACTGTTCATTATATCATCAAGCATCGACTGATTATTTTGTATCTTATTCTTTTCAGAGATTTTGCTATTTTCTATAACAGCATTATCATATGTATTATTTCTGGCTTCAACATCATATTTATTTGTCCTGCCATCACCGGATCTTATCATACTGCTTCCAACAGCCACAAATACAGCCACAGCTATGATACTACAGGAAAATATGATAGAACGCAGTATTTTTCTGCGCCTGCGTCTCCTTCGACGTAAATTAGCCCCATGTCTGCAACATTTGTTTTGTGTCATGTCCACTTTCTACCCTCCTGCTTCTTTGTAACTGATATTGTGTATCATTACTCTATCAAAAGCATTCGTTTATTATGTTGCATACTTGTGTCATAGTTGTAAAATATTCCAATATTAAATTGTATAAATAAATTGGCCAATGACAGTATTGCAGGATATTTTAACCCGTCACTATATTAAGCAACTTTTGACTATATATTCTGTTATTTTGGCAAGTAATGATTCTTTTCGTATTCTATAATGACATCGTAAACAGAAAGGAGATGAATTTCCATGAGAAATAAATTACATAATTTTATTAATAACTTACTTAGCTTTTATGCAAGCTTCTTTACTCACAGATTTTATCAAATGTAATATGCATAGCATACATAAAATACCTGATGTCCACCATATCCTTCCACTAAAGCTATGAGTTGCATTCCAGTTTTCTTCATCCTGCAATGTCCATACGATTCTGATTCCTATCGTATTGTTCTGCTTAATCTTTGGCAGGTAATTTCCTATAACAATAAATAATAAGCTTGTTCCATAATAAATTAATGCTAAAAATAAATCCTCTGTTTCTGCTCTTTCACCTCAGATACCTGCGACTTTATCTGCTCACACTTGGTATAAAATTACTCCTGTGCCTCTGATAATACCTTTTTAGCATTATTGGTAATGGGTAAAAAATAGCCATCTGGATTGTTAGTCCAAATGACTTATGTAAAAAAATATTATTTTAATTTAATGTAACTGCAACACTTTTTCGGCCCAACACAAGCTCGTATTCTGTCGATAATAACGGAATAAAGGCATTTATACAATCTATAACATTTCTCATTACAGTTCTCCACTACTTCTTTAGATTAAGAAAGGCTCTGCATAAGCAGAGCCCTTCTAACATTTTCTTTCGAGGATTAACCTCTAGCCAGATTGTGGTAAATGTCAAACCCTTATAAAGCTCATAAGGCACTGCTCTCTGGCACAACACCTTACTTTGCCGCTTGGCAGACACTCAAGTTGCCTGTCTTTAATATTATATTACCTGTCATGTGAAAATATGTCAATCCAAAATTTTATGTTCTACAAAAATTCTGTAGACTTCTCGTAGACTTTTGCCTAGGATTATCACGTAGACTTAGTAGACATAAAAAAAGAGAGCCTTCGGATTTCTCCAAAGACTCTCCAAAAAGCCTATAAAATCAAGCTTTCTATTTAGAATTTGCCTGCATCAGCAGCCTGCTGAACAGAAACGGCTACTGCTACTGTAGCACCAACCATTGGGT
>ULLE01027494.1_pt1 | contig 11835 bp, 8 predicted proteins | sample 1951331 | NCBI WGS metagenome assembly ULLE01 (sample SAMEA4835518, study PRJEB28245) | human gut metagenome | biome: gut microbiome; material: fecal sample | place: Denmark | collected 2008
AACTCGTCCATTTTTATTGGACACTAATGATTTATATCATATCCTTAATTGGAAGTTTTAATTATAAGGATTTTATATTGAGCAAATGGTCCAGTTGATCTCCAACTCCTGTATGGCTGTCATTGAGCAGGTCGATGAAGTCTGTATATTTTAAGGGATGCTTTCCTGCATGTCTGCGATAGAAATCTGATATAATTTTCATCAGTTCTTCATATCCTATTTCTTTTGCAATACGTTCGAGTACCAGAGGTCCTTTTCTGTAGACGATGGTATTGTTGTTGTTCACTACGACATTGAGAATTGGTTCGTCTTGAGGTGTACCCTTGATCTTCTCATATTCCATCCTGCACCAGTCAAGTTGTTTCGAATATGTCAGAGCACCATAGAAATGACGAATGAACATAAGCGTCATGAACTCGTTCAGTGTCTCTTTGATAAAATAGGCTCCAGGTTGTCCGTCATCAATGAGCAAAGTCCATTCTCCCAGCCACCGATGTCCTATCTCATGGATAAGCGGATATATGTCGGGATATGTGGAGAACTTCTCCTGCGAAGCGGAGATGAAGCCGATGTTATATCTATTGCTGAATCCTTTTCCGTTATGGAATAGATAGACTGGAAAAGCCGTTACGTTACGTTTTTTTGAAATATAATCTTCTCTATATATTCTGCTAAAGAAAGCGATAGCAGCTTCAGTCAGTTTTATCAGTTCGTCATACCTTTTTTTATCACACTGCATATCCTTGATCTGATAGATAGACAGTTTGCAGGGGATGTATTCCTCTGTCCGTTGATAAGCCTGATTACGTATAAATGCGAGTGTCAATGACTGTGACAGGATATGATTCAATTTGCCGCTGTATCTCGTAGTATTGTCTGATTCCAACGGATATGAGCAAATAAGAGAAAGAGAATCCGGTGTTTCCACATTCAAGGCAACATCCATGAAAGTATTCGGCACATAAGGATAGAAATATTCACCGAAGCTGGTCTCCCATAGCTCAGTATCGCCTTTACCATAAATAAAGAATGCGGATAAGTTCGTATAGTCGTAATCCATACTTATACGAACGGTCTGCTTTTGCTTTTTGTGGAAGACGATTTTCTTTGATTTCTGATTATATTCATACTCATACATTTTATTATCAATCCTCAAATTGTCAATTGAAAATTCTTGTCCTCCACCTAAGTTCATGGAGACACTGTCTTTGTCTTGAAAATCCAATGAAAAGGTGCATGAGACATGAAGATTGGCAGCTTCTTGATTATCTTTACTAATGTGAAGATTATAGTTCTTTATTTCTTCTGCCATTGAAACATGTCCCATCATCAAAATTAAAGTCGCGATGAAAATGATTCTTCTCATAATACTTATGGGATTGGATTCTTTTTATTCATTAAAGTGTATGTCTCCAATAATGGTTAGAGCAGTTATTTATAAAAATAAGTTGCTCTTGATTGGTAGTGTTTCATCGGAGTGTATCAGGTCTGTCTTCACTCCTGTCTGTAATTTTCTGACGATCTCACAAATTTAATATTTTATTTTTATTAGTCTTGCCAAGTGAAGTGATTTTTGGGATTTTTTATGCTATCGGAGGAGATTGTGGGCGGGCTGTTCGGCAATGGATCTGACCTAAAATAGAAAATAATGGATGATACTGGCAGGTTAGGATGGGGAAGACACCTTTACGCACTAGGGGTTATTAGATGATGGAAGATGTTGGGCTACTGATAAAATCAATGTTGTCGGCCTAATGATAGATAAATGTGGGCTGAATATGCAAGAAGCTGCCCTTCGCGCAAAACGAAGGGCAGCTTCTTGCATATAGGGTAGGGTGAATCTCTTATGGTTATGCAGGATATTGTTACATCCGCGTTTGATGCTCTTGGTTTAATACCACTGTACGCTGTTGGAATATCCGCTGCGCTTGTCGTATTTGAGTGCATCGGTCAGTGTGGCAGCGTTGCATCGGAAGGTGAAGTTGTAAGAGGTGTAGGGCGCCAGGACGACGGAGCAACTCATGTTGAAGCAGTGGAGGTCGCGTTGCAGTGAGGCGGTGGTCATGCTCAGCTCGTGGTTGTCGAAGTCATAACCGGAAGAGAAGCTGATGTTCCAGCCATCGGAGATGCGGAGATTACCACTGACATTGAGTGTCTGTGAGAACTTGTATCCGTAGCGCATGGTCTTGTAGTTGAACTTACCGCCTGTATTTTCCCTCATCGTGATGCCGTAGCCGAAAGTGATCGACCAAGGCATGGAGAAGGGCATATAACCGTCGTCGTCGGTTTCTGTCTTGCCGCCTCCACTCTTTTTGCGTGCGGCATGCTGAGCATCGAGCATGGTGTCGTCGGCATTGCTTTCGATGTCGGTATCTACACCTTCGTCATCGGTGTTGTTGTTTTTATTCGTATTGTCGTCCTTATCATCGCCACCTCCAAAGAGCTTCTTGATCTTTTCAGGATTGAGGGTATAGGAGATGTTTTGCGACATGCCCTGGAAACGGCCGAAGCGGCCGCGGCCCCACTCAGTGTGATTGCCGACATAGGGATTTCCGTTCTCATCAAGGTCATAGGCGTAGGTGGCGAAGACCGCATTGAGGTTGAAGGTGTAGCTCTTCCACCATTTCAGACGCAGACGGACGGACAGGTCGCTCCATTTGTGTGTCTGGGCAGCCATGTTGTAGGACAGGGAGGCGCCCAATTCATCGATGAGGCTGATCTTCTTGAAACCAGTGGAGTCATCGTCGCTCTTGATCTTCATCTCGAGGTTGTTGCTCACATCGAAGGAGACAGATCCTGTCTTACCCTTACCCGGCACGCTGTAGAGTCCGTTGGAGAAAGGCGAATATTCTACGAGTGACACGTTGCCGTCGGCATCGGTCTTTTGGTAAGTCTCATAGTAGCCATAGCGCGAGCTGCCGAAGTCTGGGGCATAAGAGAAACTCACGGTCGGTGTGATGACGTGACGGATAGCCTGGATCTTGTCACCGAAGATCTTTTTGCTGGGCATCCAGAAGCCGTAAAGCTTAGTGGAGGCAGAGAGACTTAGGTTCCAGTTGTACACGTTGTAGAATCCGTAAGTGGTATCGGTCTTCTCTACCTGTCGTGCCTCGTCCCAGGAGCGCATGACCTTATTGGTGTACATACGGTCGGTGAAGGAGAACGAGGGGCTTACGTTGAGATACTTGAACAGAGTGAACGAACCGCTGATAGGAATCTGGTGCTGCATACCGTTGCGCCAGTCCTTGATCAGATTGGAATGGAGGAAGCGGTCCTCCGTAGTATTGATCGAGTTGCTCAGCTGTCCGGTGTAGCTCATGGAGATCTTTTCATACCAGCGTTCCTTTCCTGCCGCATGCTTGCGTCGGAAGGGATAGAAGCGGGCGATGGAGATGTTGAGGTCGGGCAGTGTCATGGAGAGCGTGGAGTCGCTCATATTCTGCGAGAGGTTGGCCGATGACGTCAGCGTCATGCCGATGCTTGAGAAAGTGGTGCTCCATCCTACGGATGATGTACGTGTGGTCTGTGCGAGCGTGTAGGGATTGTAGAGCGAGTTGAGGTTGTTGCGCTCATAGCTCGTCGATGCGAAGTTGATGCTTGCTGAGAGGGTGTTGAACGGATTGGCCTTGGCATCCTGCCGGTGACTCCACTGGAGTTTGAAACTGCGTTGGGAGCTGTAGTCGGGCATGCCCTTTTCGCCCGTCTTCGTGTCTTGGAAAGAGAAGAGGAACGATCCGCTATAGCGGTAGCGCTTCTTGTAGTTGGAGGCGGCCGAAATTCCCCATGATCCTTTCGTGTATATTTCACCGAGGAGCTTCAGATCCATCTTATCGCTGATAGCGAAGTAGTAGCCACCGTCACGCAGGTAGAATCCCCGGGAAGACTCATCGCCGTAGGAAGGCATGATGAATCCACTGGAGTAACTCTTTGTGAAGGGGAAGAAGCCGTAGGGGATGGCCAGTGGTAGCGGCACGTCGGCCACAACGAGATAGGCCGGTCCGAAGACGACGTCCTTACCGGGCCGTACCTTGGCACGCGAGAGGGCAATGTAGAAGTCAGGATGGGGAGCATCACAAGTGGTGTAACGGCCCTGCTTGAGATAGATGGAGCCGTCAGCATCGCGTTTGGACAGGCGTGAGGTGAGGAAACCGTCCTGTTGTTGCGTATTCACATTTTTGATGAATCCCTTCTTTGTCTTGAAGTTGAACGACATCGTGTCAGTGTCATACGTGTCCTGGCCCATCTTGAAGACAGGTTTTCCCTTGATGCCGTCCTCAGCCGTGGAGTCGGGTGATCCCATGGCATGTACCAGCGAAGAGTCGAGACTGAGATGGATCTTGTCGCTCTGCAGGTTCATACTTTCATAGTCGACGGTCGAATTACCGAAAAGGTAAGCTGTCTTTGATCCGGCGCGATAGACGAGCGAGTCCTCTGCTGTATATTTTACGGGGGCGTCGATACCGTTTTTCTTTGCCCGGTTGATGGAATCGAGACGGATGGAGTCGTCGATGGCCTTGTTGTGGTGCCAGATGGCCAAGGTCAGCGAGTCCATGTGGGTGGTATCGTCAGGAGAGATGATGGTACTGTCGTTCACGAGGGAGTCGTTCCCGGCAATGATGGTATCGGCAGAGGCCCGGTCCTTTTTCTTGTCAGGAAAAGGACCAGTAGTGTCGGCCAGGATGCAGACGGCTGCAAAAAGTGCGAGTATCGTGAAAAGATGCTTCCTCATAAGAGTGCAAAATTAAGGAATAAAAAGGGAAACAGGGCACGATTTCCGCTTTTTAACGCAATAAAAGCGAGGTGTTGAATGCCGTGTTGAATGCCGGCTATACCGGTAGGGAAGCTGTGGCCGGCCTAGCCGAAGAGCTGCTCCCATTCGAGGAAACGTTTCAGTCCTGCTTCTCCGAAGCGTGCCAGGCTCTTTTTCACGTGTTTAGGTGTCTTTTCTTTTCTATCACCCGACTTGCTGAAAAACTTGTCGGCATAGCAGATGAGCTTCTCTTCCGTCGTCTCGGGCAAGAAGTCGAGAGGGGGCAGAGGGAGCTGTTGCTCGACAATTTCCTGAGCCGTCAGTCCTGCGCCTGTATGACGTTCGCACACACGGGCATAAGGTTCCAGATCGCGTCCCTCCTCGCGGGCGATGCCGCGTAGCAGTTCGGCTCCGATTCGTCCGTGGCAGATATAGGGCTCGTTGCCTTCGCAATAGATGCCGGGAGCATGGCAGCGGAAGATGCCCAGGTCGTGGAGCATGGCGGCGTCGGCCACTAATTGTGTGTCGAGTTGGAGTTCCGGATGACGCTGGCAGCAGGCAAGGGCATAGTCGCGCACAGAGCGACTGTGCTGCAGCAGGATATGGCGTAGCATGTTGTCATCGGGATAAAAATGTTGGATGATGTCCATCACCCATGGGGAGTCCAATAGGATAGCGTTCATGTGTCTGATGTTGGTGATATGGTCGTAATGGATGTGTAGGCAGAGGAGGGCTGCCGGGGCGGGATCTTAGCCGGCCGGTAGGAAGGGCGGCAGTCCGTTGCCGGCAAAATACGATATGCCATAGTGAAAAACGCCCCCTTTTCCTCACGGGAAAAGAGGGCGATATAATAATGAAATAGGAGAGAGTCTCCTCTTGTCTTATTCGTGGTCGCGCTCGATGTAGGCAATGACATTGCCCTTCTGCACCTTTGAGCCTTGCTTGGCGTTGATCTCGACGAGCTTGCCGCCCAGATCGGCCTTTACCTCCACAAACTCGCCCCAAGGAGCCTGGATGAAGCAGAAGCTGTCGCCCTCCTTGTATTCCTTACCGATGTAAGGCTCTACGGCGGGAGCGGCCTCGCCATCGCCCTGGAAATCCCAGAATATCTGACCTCTTACAGGAGCTACGATAGCATCAGCCTTAGCATGCTTGTACTCGGCAGCCTGCTCGGGAGTCATCTTGGCACCTTCCTTAGCATCCTTCATCTTTTGCAGGTCGGCCAGGAAGTTCTTCTTAGCCTGACCGCTCTTATAGTTGCGGTACTGCTCGGGGTGCATGGCCAGCTCGAAGAGCTCTTCGTCGTCCTGACCATAGTCCCAACCATTCTCGTCCATCTCCTTGCGGAACTCAGGCAGTGCGTCTTTCAGCAACGTGTGAGGATCGGCAGTCGTGAACTCGCGTCCCTGCTTCTTGGCCAGCTCTACCAGCTCGGGATCGATCTCGCCAGGCACTTTTCCACTCTTTCCGAGGATCATACCCCACATAGAGTCGTCCATCATGACAAAGCGACCCTTGCCCTGCTCCATGGTCAGAAGGTTCATCAAGGCGATGTTCTTCGTGTACTGAGAGAACGGGGTTACGAGGGGTGGATAACCCACGCGCGGCCATACATAAGCCACCTCATCGAAGAGACGGATGAGCATATCGTCCATGGACAGCTCTTCCTCACCCTTCTTCTTGCGGAGGTTGTTGATCGTGGTGCGGATACCGCCGAGGTCGGCCATCATTGAACCCATCATACCACCGGGCAGACCGCAGGTGAGCAGCAGTGAGGACATCACCTTGTTGGCAGGATTGATGAAGTAGCCGAGCCACTCGTCGATGAACTCCTGGGTCAGGGCACGTGCTTTCATATAAGCACCCATGTTGATGTCGGGCACGTCGAAGCCTTCGTGCTTGAGCATACTGCGTACACTGATCACATCGGGATGTACCTTACCCCATGACAGAGGCTCGATAGCCGTGTCGATGATGTCGGCGCCGTTGTTACATACCTCGAGGATAGAGGCCATGCTCAGACCGGGGCCGGAGTGACCGTGATATTCGATGATGATATCGGGATGGTTCTCGCGGATCTTCTTGGTCAGCTGACCGAGGAAGGCGGGCTGGCCGATACCGGCCATATCCTTCAGACAGATCTCTTCTGCACCGGCAGCGATCTCTTCGTCAGCCAGTTTGCTGTAGTAGTCTACGGTGTGGACAGGTGAGGTGGTGATGCAGAGGGTACCCTGCGGGGTCATACCGCCTTCCTTGGCCCATTTGATAGACGGAACGATGTTTCGGATGTCGTTCAGACCGTCAAAGATACGGGTGATGTCCACGCCCTGTGCGTGCTTCACACGATACATCATGGCGCGTACATCGTCGGGCACGGGATACATGCGGAGGGCGTTCAGACCACGGTCGAGCATGTGTGTCTTGATGCCGGCCTCATTGAAAGGCTTGCAGAAGGCACGCACGGCCTCATTGGGGTTGTCGCCGGCCAGCAGGTTCACCTGCTCGAAGGCACCGCCGTTGGTCTCCACACGGGAGAAGCAACCCATCTCGATGATGGCGGGTGCTACGCGTTCTAACTGATCCTTGCGTGGCTGGAACTTACCGGAGCTCTGCCACATGTCTCGGTAGACGAGACTGAACTGAATCTTCTTCTTCATATTGCTTTTTAACCTTGTTTTCTGATACCCGAAGGTGTGCTCATGGGAAAGCCTATCTTTTCTGCGTTCCTCTTCTTAGAGGAAGTGGATAAGAGGCCTTCCGCCGTGCACGGCTGCAAAATTAGATAAAAAAATTCAAAATGACATGTTCATGCATGCTTTTTTAAGATTAATAACTATCTTTGCATACAAATAGATACGTCTACCAATAGATACATCGGATGATAAAGAAGATATTTTTGCCGCTTCTCCTGATCATGATTCTTTTCACTGCCTGTGGTCATAAGAAGCAGGATACTAATGCTGCTATGCTCAAGGCGATGGCGCAGTCACGTCTAGAGGGTGACCGCTCTGTCTACGGTCTGGCATGTGAAGGCTGCACGGACTCTGTTGTCGTTCTGCTGCCTGAGGGCGGAGGTGATCCCGTGAAATACAATGTCATTGAGGCGACACGCCGCCGTAAGGTGCTTGGCAAGCTGAAGACAGGCGACTGGATATGTGTAGTGCCCAATGCTAAGGATTCAATGGTGGCCGACATTGTTGTTGACCTTGATCAGTTGCGTGGTATATGGTGCTATATCGTCATGCCGAAGATGCGCGATTTTGAAAAGATGCCTAAGCGTCTGCAGACGCAGCTGATGAATGAGCTGTCCGATTCGATCAAAGAGACTTTTATGATCCCTCGTGAATATGGCTTCTATCTGAAACGTCACTGGGTGGCACAGAGCGTAGGCTATGTGCAGGAGTCGAATACCCTGGCTGAAGAGTCGCCGGTGGTCTATCCGCCGTTGGGCTATTTCTCCGAATGGCATATCCTTAACGGCAACTTCGTCATGACGAGCGGTACGCCGCATTTCTCGGAAGACGGGAAGTCGACACTCACCGATCTGAAATATGATACGTGTTCTATTGATTATCTAGGCAACGACTCCCTTGTCCTTACCGACCGGTACGGCTCGCGTTCTTATTACCGTAAGGATAATCTGAGCGATGTGAATAAGAAGGCGCGTGCCATAGCTGCCATGCGCTCGAAGCAGGCCTTGCAGGAGACGAAGCAGTAACCGAGATATATTGAAAATATCACTTGATGACAACCCCGGACGGAGACACAACTTATAAGGGTATCTCTGTCCGGGGTTGTTTATGTCTTGCAGTGTTTAAGGGAAGGGGAATGAATGTGGTAGGTGTGCATGGGGCTTTCCTCCGTTTCCCTGCTATACGTTTCCTAGAAGTACGGTCTCGATGCCTTCTTCCTCGGCGATGCCTTTCAGGGCCTTCAGGGTCGTGATAGGGGTAGGCGGAAGGTCTTTCATTTTGTATTGCGGGAAGAAGCGGGTGAGATGGAGGGGCGCGCGTGAGAAGCCGTTGCCGGCAAGCCAACGGCACATCTCCCTGCACATCTGCCGGTCATCGTTCACGCCGGGGATGACCAGCAGGGTGATCTCCAGCCATACGCCCGCCTCTTTCATGCGTTGGAGTGTATGAAGGACGGGAGACAGGTGCCCACCGTTCACCTGTTTGTATAGACTGTCACTGAAAGATTTCAGATCGATGTTGGCGGCATCGATAAGGGGCAGGAGTTCTTCGAGCGGTTGACTTTCTATATATCCGGCCGATACGAGAATGTTGCTGAAGCCTGCCTCATGGGCCAGGCGGGCCGTGTCGCGGAGGTATTCAAACCAAGTGAGGGGCTCTGTATAGGTATAGGCGATCTGATGCTGTCCATGGCGCATGGCCAGGCGGATGATGTCGCGAGGCGACAGCTGCTCGGTCCTCACCTCATCGGGTGCCACCTGCGAGATCGTATGGTTCTGGCAGTTCAGGCACCGGAAGTTGCAGCCTGTACAGGCAATGCTCAGACATTCTGTTCCGGAGTGCCACCGTGCGATGGGCTTCTTCTCTATCGGGTCGATGGCCAGCGCACAGGGACGGCCGTAGGAGGTGGCCCACAGCTTGCCGTCGTGGTTGATACGGCTCCGGCAGATGCCGGCATGCCCCTCGGCTATCGTGCAGTGATGGGGACACAGATCGCATGCCATCCGTCCGTCTGAGAGAGGATGATAATACTCCGCTTCTTTCATATACCTATATTTATATAGTGTCCGTTTGCCGTTGTCATCTTACTCACCGAACAGGATGGCCTCGTAGGTGTAGAGCTCGGCGTCTTTCCATCCGTCCCATCCTATTCCCGCCTTGTCGCGGGCACAGTGGCCGAGAAACTCTTCTTTTGTCCAATGGGTCTCCTCCGCCACCTGTGGCAGGAATGTGCCGCTGCGCCGTCCCTTCCGTATGAAGATGCCCTGCTTGCCATAGTCAAACTCGCTGATGTCATTGATGCGTTTCAATGGTGTGAGCACCGATATTTCGATGCTTATCTCCGGCATCTCGTCAAGGGTGACAGGATGGAAGCGCGGGTCTTCAAAGGCGGCGGCCTGTGCCATCTCACTGACGACCTTGTATAGGGGCGTGTCGCTGCCGAAGTGGCCGATGCAGCCCCGTAGCCTGCCGTTCTTATGCAATGTGACGAAAGCGCCGCAGCATGTGGTGAGTGACGGGGACAGCTGTCTGTCGTCGCTTGGTCCTGCCGACTCTCCTTGCCATTGGCTCTCGATGCTCTGTCTGGCGATATGGAGCAGGTTTTGCCGGTCTTCTTCGCTAAGCGTGAAGTCTGTGGCATGCCGGCGTGTCGTCACGAAGGAGTGGTAGCCCACGACTTGCTCCTTGCCTCCGTAGGGACTGTCGCCTGAGTTGGTGTAGTGCAGGTGTTGCGTCGTGGCTGTCGGATCGTCATCGGCCATCATCATGTTGATCAGGATGGCACAGAGCCCGCAGGCCGTCGTGGCGAGCTGGGGGACACCGGCCTGCATCTGAGCTTTGACGGTATCGATCAGTTGGGCGATATCGCCGTTGGCCACAGCCTCGCCCGTAGCCTTGTCTACCCGGCAGGCATCGTCATAGCGGGGATAATGGCAGAAGTCGCTGCTGATGACAAACAGGTTGTCTTCATTGTACCATGGCTTCAGGGCGTCAGCGATGTCGCGGAGACGCGAGAAGTCGAGCGTGCCGATGATGATCGGGACAATGGACGGCATGGTGTCGAGCTGTACCTGCAGCATGGGCAGCTGCACCTCGAGGCAATGCTCCCGGTCGTGTGCCCGCGGCTCATAGCGGAAGCAGCGGTTGTTTTTTACGAGTCGTTCGGCAAGCGTTCGGTCAACGCGTATCTCTCCGAGAGGTGTCTGATAGTAGTCATAGGCCGTGTTGACCGATGCGCCATCGAAGGCTACATGGTGGCTAGGTCCCAACAGGAATATGTGTTGGTAGGTCTTGTCCTTGGGCAGGCGGGCATAGGCATGGGCTGCCGTTGCCGCAGAGAAGATGTAGCCGGCATGCGGCACGATGATGCTCTGTACGTAGGTTGCCGGTTCTTGGTTGGTGTCCGGTCCGGCAGTCGTTGTCTGGAGGTCCTCCTTCTTCGCCTCTTCGAGATATTGGGTGATCTGTGCGCGGAGCGAGTCTTTATCGTCGGTATAGAATTGTCCCGCGACGGCCATGGGTCTTATGGAGGGCGCTTTAGGGTGCTCCCTCCCAAATGCTGTTGTTCCTGTCATAAGCCAAGCAATGATTATCAGTTTCAGATGATTTTTCATCTCTTGGCGAATATAAGTGTTTTTCGTGATAAAAGCAAGGATTTTAACGCCACTTTTGTTTCTCTCGTCCCCTGCCGGCCATGGCTCCCGGCGTAGGACCGGCAGGGGCGGGGTGTCAGGCTCTCACTTCCGGATGCTCCGCAAGAAAGGCCTCGAGGGCTTGGCCGCCGTCGATCGAGGGAGAGAAGGCTGTGAGCAGGTGGAAGCGGATCTCCTTGCCGAATGTGTTGAGCATGTCGCGCAGCGTGTTGAGCACGCAGATGTCACCGGCCAGGCCGCAGATGTCGACATCGGTGATGTTGTGCTCGTAGTAGGGGCTCAACTCCATGAAGAGCATGTCGTGTGAGAGTTCATTCTCCATGATGGAATATTCTTCGTGGTCGGGGGCGAGTCCCTTTTGCAGGACTACCGTTTCTCCCTGTGTGGCATTGAGCACATCGAGCAGCGGGCGGTAGATGGCGGCACCCTCACTGTATTGCAGGCAGTGCACCGGCCATTCGCCTCCGTTGGGTTGGAACGAGCAGTGGGTGGCAGGATGCCAATCGTTGGTGACCACCTTCTCGGCCCATTCGCCGTCGTGCGCCTTGATATAGGCAGCCAGTCTGTCCATGGCTGCTCCCGCTCCCGGTACGGGCAGCGTGCCTGAGATGAAGTCGATCTGTGGGTCGACGATCAGCAGCAGTTTCTTGGTTTCTTTCATCATGTGTGATAGTTTGGGTATTACTGTGACAAATATACAAATAAAAAGAGGGTGTGTCAAAATGCATGCCCTCTTTTT
>ULLE01024324.1_pt1 | contig 11595 bp, 10 predicted proteins | sample 1951331 | NCBI WGS metagenome assembly ULLE01 (sample SAMEA4835518, study PRJEB28245) | human gut metagenome | biome: gut microbiome; material: fecal sample | place: Denmark | collected 2008
GTTAAAATGCCTGCGAAAGCGGCAAAAAACAAGCTGCAATGGAAGGAGGTGTCCAAAGGAACGTGCTTAAATTGTTAGATTGTGCATATATGAAGTGTATAAAAAAGCTCCAGTACCGGCAGATGAAAAACGGCACTGGAACTTCCAACGTAAAACAATTATACAGCACTCCGCTAAAGTAGTCAAGTTGCCGCATAGCAATAAATTAAGGGGTGATAAGTATGTTGGTATTAATGTTTGTAGTAACAATGATTGTAATAATGGAAGGATGGGATTTTATTAAGAAAATAACCATTGAAAAAAAGGTATTGGCACAACGTAACGCGGTTTTTAATTCCTTTTATGAAGCAGACAGAAATCTCAAATATTTAAAATAACTTTTAAATGATTAATACAACGCCTGCTCCGGCGGGCGTTGTAAATAGAGGTGGCAAAATGAAGACATTTTATTTTACTATAAAGCATGCGCACTGGCGTAATGGGACAACCGTGGCGCTTACAGCAGGTGTTGTTAGAGCTATAAACGAAGATGAAGCCGAAAAAATAATTTTTCAAAACGTGAGTACAACCAACACTTTTGGTTTATTCATTACAGAAATGAAAGGAGGTGAAAACTGTTTTACGGATTATATACCGGCGTCAATTTTTAGATAAGGGGAGCAGAAATGTGCGTGAAAACTTTACAATGCCTATTGAATAGGGTATAATATAAATAAAAAAGGAGGCTAACTTTATGGAGCCTTTTTCACATAAAATTTGTTATACTACTCGAACTTTTATTCAAGCAGAAACTTTTACGAAAGAGTGGGATAAGTTTCAGCTTACTAATGATGATTTAAGAAGACTTGAAGATTTGCTGTTGGAAAATCCACAAGCGGGGGATGTTATCCCAGGAACAGGCAGTATGAGAAAGCTGCGTTTTGGTATTCACAATAAAGGCAAACGAGGCAGCGCAAGAGTTTGTTATGTGGATTTTCCAAAAAAGGAAAAGTTGGTTTTATTCGCAATTTTCATGAAGAATGAAATTGAGGATTTGGAACAAAGTGAAAAAAATCAGTTGAAGGAGTTGATAAAGAAACTGGAAAGAACATTATAATATAATTAATAGAAAGGAATAAGAAGGGATAGTATTAAGGAGTTAGGGGTATGAGCCGAGGATTTGAAGTCTTATCACAAGCCATAGAAGAAGTTATTGAAGATGCAAAAAAAGGGAAGGACGGTACTTTGATAAAAAGAAGAAGAAGTAGTATCAAAGTGGCTCCTGTGCGAAAATTTACAGCACAAAATATTAAATTTATCAGAGAAAAAAGAGGGCTTACACAAAGAAGTATGGCTGATTTCTTTGGTGTGTCAATAAAAACGGTTGAAGCGTGGGAAGCAGGAAAAAATATACCTTCCGGTCCTTCCAGCAGATTGTTGGAACTGATAGATAAAGGTGAAGTTAAAATAGCTGCTATGTGATAAAAAAGGAAAGACGTTTACTGGCGCCGGTATCAGGGCTTGGTAAACGTCTTTTTAATTTAGAATAAGGAAGCCGCAGCATTAAGCTGCGGCATTAATATTTTTTCCGCTTTCGCAGTCATTTTAGCGGCACGCTGCTAAATTTGCAAGGATAAAGCAAGCAGCTTCGCTGTCCTTGCAAATTTATTGCTTAGCCGCATAAAAATGACTGCGAAAGCGGAAAAAAACAAGCGCTTTCAGAGGGAGGTGAACCGTGATGTGCTAATTGAAATATTTAGGGATGTGCTGGATATTATGATTAACTTGATAGTGCTGTACAGGCTATTGATTGAAAATAAATCCAGAACAAAGAAAAAGCCCCGTCGTCGTAATAAGCGTTCCAAGCATAAACGGTAACGGGGTTCTTGAGGGGATGTGGTAACGTCCCCTCATCCCTAAATAAATTATACATCACAAATTATTATGAAGTCAACGAGTATTAAACTTGCTGCTGCTACTTTGATTGTGCAAGGTTTGACGAGAAATTGGACGGATTGGCAAGGTGTAATTTACGGAATAACAGCAGGAGTAGTATTGAAAATTATTTTAGATAAATATGATGAAATGGAGAGATAAAAATGTTGACAAACAAAGAATTAAGACAGGCAATTAGAAATTTGTTGAAGGAGAAAGGTATAAAGAGGAATGATGTATCTGTAAGAGTTTCTGGTGGGTATTCGAGTGCCGTTAATATAACCGTTAAAAATCCAAAAATAAGCAGAAGGCAAGTAGAACAAATTGTTAAAGATTATCAAAATGTTGAACGTGATGAACGAACCGGGGAAATTTTAGGAGGCGCAAATACCTACATATTTGTTGAATATGCTGCTGATGTTTTCAATGATGTAATGAAAGCATGGCTTGTTACGGCTGAAAGTGCAATGAAGGATAAAGCAGAGGTCATTAGAATATTTAACGGCTTATACTTAACAAGGGATTATGAACGGCATAAGTGGATTGTACGGCAACAAAATGATAAAGACTTTTGTAAAAGTTATGCCAGTGAAATAGAAGATATAGCAAAATTGATTTATAAATTTGTTGAGTTCGGAAGCATAGCGGCGTAAAGATAAATAAAAAAGGGTTTGGCAGGGCGTGACCCTGCCTTTTTGTTTGGGCAAGCGTTTACGCTTGCTTAATAATAAAAGTTAAAATCCGCGGACGCCAGCCCGCCCATCGAGGGCAGGGGCTGGCGGCTATGGATAACTTCGCAGCACGAGCTTGCTGGCTTTAAAAGCGCTAACGGCTGTGAAGTTACCCACAGCATTTTATGTGGATAATTTTTTTGAAAAATTACCCACATTTTAATTTTTACGAATAAGGTAAAATTTAATTATTTACATAATTAAATTTGAAAAATTACAACTTGAAATTTTACTTTCTTTTGTTATCAGTAATTATTACTAAAACTCGTTAAAATTTAGTGTCTATACTGAACATGTAGGACTATATTATAATTTAGGTATGGCGTGGTGAGCGGTAGACTTCGAGTCAGCGCCTCGAAGTATCCTTGCACTTAATGCAAGGCGCACTTACGGGTGTCTCGCAATCGAGACACCCAGCGCGCTCTGCGAGGCCTGTGCCGTTGGCAATACGGCAGCACCTCCCGGTGCTGCAAAACCTGACAAGGAAAGTTTAACTATGAAAGGGGGAACACGCAAAAATGGCTACATTCCATTGTGCAGTTAAATATGGTAATACCGGCGCAGCCGGTTTGCATGCAGCTTACATTTTGCGCGAAGGCCCTTACTTTTATGGTGAAAAACGAGAGGAACTTGTTTATAAAGAGTCAGGCAACCTGCCTTCATGGGCGAAAGACAATCCGCTTTTATTTTGGAATATGGCAGATAAGCATGAAAGAGCTAATGGACGTGCTTATTACGAATTTGAAGTTGCACTGCCTTCGGAGTTAACCTATGAGCAGAATATTGCGCTTGTACATGAGCTTATAGAAAAACACGTTGGACCAAACAAGGCTTATACTTTTGCCATTCATGATAAAGACGCAACGCTTGAGCCAGGGCATAGAAATGTGCATGCGCATATTATGTTTTGTGAGCGTTCCTTTGACGGAATTGAGCGTTCACCGCAAAAGTTTTTTTCGCAGTATACTCCTAACTATCCTCACCGTGGCGGTGCTAAAAAGGATGACCGCTTTACTGGTAAATTTGGAAAGGGCAGGGAAACTATCCGTAGCATCCGTTTTGATTTTGCCGATATGACCAACAGGCATCTTGAGATGAATGGTTTTGCTGACGTTAAGGTAGATGCCAGAAGTTTGAAGGAACAGAAACAAGCTGCGTTAAATGCCGGTGACATTGAGCTTTATGAAAGGCTTTCTAACAGAGTTAAGGAAGAACATCTCGGGCCTAAACTTGCAGGGATGTATAAACGGGTGTCCGGTAAGTTGAGTGCGGATGAAAAGAAAAAATATTTTCTTGAAATGAGTGATGAAAAGTCAAGGCAGGTATATATTGCCAAAGCGGCCAAAGAGCTGGAAGCGGAAATTGCTCAACTTGAAATTGAACAAGAAAAACTTGCTGGGCTCAGTAATGAAATTACTGAGTTTAAAAGTGCTGCCATTAATAAAATGGAAGCGGAAGATTATTACGCTGATGATGAAACCGCTGCAGCTATAGATGAAATATTTAACGCTAAAATTGATGAGGTCAAAGCTTCGCTGGCTTCGTACAGAAATTTAACAAAAGAAATTTCTGCCGGCATTTATAAATATTATGAACTGCGGGAAGAAGCGCTGGATATTATTACTTATGGTAAATATAAAAAATTACAGGAGGCTTACAGGCAGCAGCTCACGGCAGAGAAAATTTATTCTGCCCGCGCTGAAGCTTTTGCTAATAAAGAAGTGCCGGCATCATGGGATGTACCAGGCAGGTTATATTATTTTAAAGAAGCTGAAAGCTTAAAGGTGCTTGAACGTAATTTAAAATATAACGCGGCCAAACTTGATGAACGGAATAAAGTTTTGCAGGAATACATCAACCTGCCTGAAAGTAAATCGGAATATGACGCTGTATATAAAATGCTGAAAGAACGCAACGATATACGCAGGGAACGTAAGGATACGGTCTTCAAATTATTGTCGGCCGGTTACTCGGCCCGCAATGAACTTTTGCGTGAACGCAGTTATAGTAAAATTGTGCATGAACTGTACAGGTCTGCCAAAAATTATAGCGGCAATAGCCAGGAGATAGCGGCCGGCTTATCAATGGCAGATAATGTAATTAGCCAGGCGAAACTTTGGATTGATGGCAAATATTTTGATACTCCTGAAAAAGTCAGGAATTTTAGAGAGCAGACAGATATAAGGATTAGTTTGCTGCTGGAGGCAAATAAGGAATATGGCAAAACTAAAATGGAATTATCTAAAAAGCTGTTAACTGATGAGAAGCTTGAAAAGTTTGCCGTGTCTTATGCCGTTAATTTCCATGACCGCAATTTGGAAAAACAAAAGCAGGAAATTGAGTCTGCCAGCCAAAGGCTTGCTGAAGACAAAGCTAAATTTGAAAAGATGGAAAAGCCCGGTCTCTTTAGTTTTGATTACCGTGAACAGTACAACGCTGTCAAGAAAAGGATAGAAAAAGATGAGGCAGAACTTAACGCGAAAGTTAAAAAGTGTGAACGCATGGAAGCAATGCTTAAAAAGGAACTCGAACATCCTGATGCCGAAGACAGGATTAAAAAATTCAGACAGATTCTTCAGGACCGCAACGCAATGTTTAAGAAACAAATTGAATTATTAGATGATACTATCAGTGCCAATAATGCTCTATGCCATGATTACCGTATTTTAATGAAAGATGTTGACCTTGCGTTTGCAGAAGTGCGCCGCAAAAATGAACGCATGGTTAATGATGCGGAAGTTGGGAAACTTCGTGTTAAATATAACCGTAAGCTTGGCAGTGATACAGTTGGTGTTAATAAATTCAATAAAACAGTCGATGTGCAATTGGAACACTTGGCAGAAAATAACCACGCGAACCGTATAGAAATTATAAAACTGAAACGCAGGCTGCTTACTGATGAGCGCATTGAACAGCTTGCATTGTCAAAAGCTGTTGGGTATAAGGATGTTACGCTTAACAGGCAGAAAAAAAGGCTGGATAAATTAAGGGATGAATACATAGTTAAATTAAATGAACTGCAAACGCTTACCGGCAAAGAAGCAGAAGAATGCCGTGCAGAAGCTGACAGGATGGCCGAACGCTTAACGCGCAGGGAGTATGAATACTATGAGGCTGAAAAGAAATTGAACACTTATATGTTAAGCCAGCCGGTATTGGAACGCATAGACGATATAAAGAAAGAGTATCAGGCTTTTAATGAAAGTATAGCTGATAAAATTCATATTATTGAAAAAGATATTATGGATAACAATGAACTGCGTTCTGAACTTTATACGCTCCGCAAAGAAGTTTTAACTCCGGAACGTAATTCCGGTATCGGTCTTTTATTACCTTTCAATCAGCTCCAAAAAGCCATTGCACTGGCAAAAGAAGCTAAGGTAAAAAAAGGTATTAAGGCAAGAATTTTCCGTGATTTTGATGATGAAGAACGTGAAAAGAAAAAAGATAAGGGCATTGAGCTTTAAAGGATAATAAAATATAGAAAGGATTTGTACGTTATGGATGAAATTTAAAAACTTAAGAAAATCATTATGTAACTGTATGTAATTTCAACAAGTAAGCAATATACCCTTATATAATAAGTGTACCAATAGAAGATTGTTTAAAAAGAACTATAATAAAAAGTACAGAAAGGATTGATAATTTATGCCGCATTTTAAACCGGGATATGGACCTGACGGAACACCAAAACAGCCAAAGAAACCTTCGGTTCCTGCTAAAAAATATGGACCGGATGGCTATCCTGTTCATCATGAAACTTCTTCAAGGCAATGGATACCTGAAAAAAGAGGTAAGGATAGAGACGGATTTGAATGGGTTATACCAGGACATTGGTCTGATGACCCAGGGTATCAGCCTAAGCCGGAAAAAGAACCTGTTGTATATATGCAACATAAATGCCATATTGATGGTGCGTTTATACTTGTAGGTGGGTACATCAAGATTATTGACGGCAATGTCGAAAAAGGAAAGCGTGGGCATGAACTGTTTTTAAGGTTTGGTGGAATAGGCATTGGTGGAATGGATGGCAGTGGTGTACTATGTAATTTTTTAAATACATGGGATGAGTTTTATAACCGTGTTGACAGATTTTTCTATGTGGCAGCAGCACCTTCGTTAGAAGTCCCTATCAGTGCTTTGGCACATACGGTTATATCATTCCGTGATAAATCAAATAAAATTATAGGTTATGCTTTACCTGATGTATCGGGAGATATTGGTGTTGCAGGAGGCACGGTTGAAGTAAAATCATAAATAAAACCGAAATTAGCAAAGTTTAAGCTATAAAGATTTTAAAAGGCAAAGTGTTAAAGAAGTTAAAGAAAAAACTGAGGTTGAAGAACCGGGCAGTGGGAATGGCAAAAATAGGCGCTTCAAATTTTATTGAAGCGCCTATTTTATAAATACGCTGAACAACTTGACAATAGATGGGCGAGATTGTTTAGGAAAGCTGTTTTTGTTGTTACACCGCGGAGAGCGGAATGCAGCAGCTTGAACCAAAGTAAAATTATTTTTATAGGATTTTACAAATCTGACAAATAGGCGTATACTAAAGTTAACAGAAAAATATTAATAAATATGTATCCTAAAAAGGGGAGGATATGTATGTATAAACCGTGGGAAATAGGGACAGTTTTAGCTGTTTTAAGTGGCTTAAGTTTATTAAGTTTTGCCAATTATACGTATGCAGCGCCGCAGGATGATATAATGCAGCGGCAGCAGCAGGTATTACAACAACAACAGCAGGATTTTGCTTCCAAACGTGCTGAACAGGAGATGCAGCAGCGTGTTAGTCAGTCTATGGCTAAAACGCAGCAGCAGGGTGCGCGTTTGGAAGTTTTTTCTTTGCTGGAAGAAGAAAAATCTTTTGAGATAAGTAACTTTTACCTGAAGGCAGATAAATATGCCGGCAAATTCGAGTGGATAAATAAATACCTTGACAACTACAACGGCCAGAAAATTGGCGTAAAGGGTATAAACATGCTGATGCAGGCCATTAACGGGGAAATTATGAACCGCGGCTATGTAACAACCCGTGTATATGTAGAAGAACAGGATTTATCTACCGGCAATTTCTTCTTTACCTTACTGCCGGGCACAATTTCAGACATCCGTTTCCGCGAAGAAACATGGGGAACGTGGCATAATGCGGTAGCGATGAAACGCGGCAGCCTTTTAAATATCCGTGATATAGAGCAGACGGTAGACAATTTTAATTCCGTGCCCGGGCAGAACGCCGATATAAAAATAGAGCCGGGACCGCAGGAAGGACAAAGCGACCTGGTAATAGATATAAAAAGAGATAAACCGTACAAGCTGTTTTTATCAGTAGATAACAGCGGAACGGAAGATACCGGCAAAGCGCAGATGTCCGGAGGGCTTCAGCTCTCCAATCCCTTATCAGTTAATGACATATTTTACGTTAACTGGAACGAAGATGCTACACAGTCCGGAGAAACCAAAGGCACCCGTGCCAACAGCATATATTATTCCGTGCCGGTAGGTAAAGAACGCTTTACTTTCAGCCATAGCAGACAGGAATATAAACAAACGGTAGAATATGCGGTAAACCCCTTTAAATCCGAAGGCGAATACACTCAGACCTCACTTACATGGACGCATCTGTTAAGCCGCGGGCAGACATATAAAACAGATTTTGAACTGGGACTTGTACATAAGACTCGCCACAGCTATATAGATGGTACGGAAATAGGCGTTCAGCGGCAAAAAACAACTGCCATGCAGCTGGGCTTTAACCACAGGCAGTATTTAGGGCCGAGCGTATTAGACGCAAGTTTAAAATGGCAAAAAGGCCTGCCGTGGTTTGCCGACGCCGGACCGACAGACGGTATGCCGGGAGAAGCAACAACGCAGTACAATATGTACCTGGGCACACTTAACTTTATTACGCCGGTACCGTTTGGTGAAAACTATGACGCGCAGTACAACGTCAGCATCCGCGCGCAAAAGAGTGACCAACGCATTTATGGCAGCGAATTTTTCAGTATAGGCGGCTGGTACAGCGTGCGCGGCTTTGACGGTGAGCAGACCTTATCGGCCGAAGACGGCATTATAGTGCGTAATGAGCTGCGTTTCCCAATAGAAAATCTGCCGCACCAGATATATTTTGCTATTGACTACGGCAAAGTACACGGACCGAGCACGGAATACCTTTTAGGTACGGAGCTTGTGGGCGGAGCTATTGGCGTGCGCGGGCAGTATAAGAATTTTAGCTATGATGCTTTTGTAGGCTGGCCGATTAAAAAACCTGACGGCTTTACCTGCGACAGCAGAACCTATGGCTTCATGATTACAGCGGAAATTTAAGGAGAGATTAAAATGAAAAATGACGGCATTATCAATTATGAAAAAAGGTTAATTGCATTTATAGATTTACTTGGATTTAAAAATGCTGTTAACAAGACTGCTGATGGAACTATTGAAGGATATAATATCAAAAATAATATTGATAAGATAATGAATTTTAATGAAGGAGTACAGAAAATAAATGAAAATAGTGCAAATGCTCAAATTGTAAATGCTGAAACAAATGAAAGGCAACCTTTAACAAAAACTAAAATAACATTTTTCTCTGATAGTATGATAATTTCTATGCCAGTGGATGACAAATATTATGAACAATTTTTAACAAAGATAGTCATGTTTTCTACAGAATATGCAAAGCAAGGTTTTTTGGTTCGTGGGGGTATGACTTTTGATAAATTATGTCATACCGGAAATATATGTTATGGCCCTGCTATGAATAAAGCTTATATATTAGAGTCTACGGTAGCAAATTATCCACGTATAGTAGTTGATAATAAAGCGGTAAAAGAATTAGGAGAAATAGGAAAGAAATTTATTGTTGCGGATAAAATGGACAATATGTATATATTAGATTATTTATATTCCAAAAAATGCGTTCATGCAAATAATAAATACAAGAAAGAAAAGCAAGAGAAAGAATTAAATAAGATTTTAAATGATTTAACAGAAATAAAAAACAATGTAGATAAGAATATAACAAAACATAAAGATAATGAAAGGATTTTAATAAAATATCAGTGGTATAAAAATTATTATAACGATACAGTAAAAAAAGTTGAAAAGGATTTTAGTCAACCAGAAAATTATTTAAACTCATATTTAATCAAGTAAACGTGCAATAAAAGGGGTGCTAATCATGGGGAAATATAACAGCAGGAAGAAAAAATTAATCGCATTAACTATTATCGTAGCTTTGTAGGTAGAGAGCGTGCTGCCATGTTACGCTCTGGCCGTTAATCCTAATAGCGGAGCAAATGTAAATAACCCAAATAACGTACCTGTTGTTAAGCATGATGATAAAGGAGAAAAATCGTATGACATTCAAACGAGAACTTATTTATCAAGATAGATTAGTTGCCTTTGTTGATATTTTAGGTTTCAAAGATGCGGTTAATAAATCTGGCGGAGCAGATGAATGGTGTATAAAACTTCGTAAAAAAATTAATCGTCTCGTGGATAATAATGAGAGTTTTCAAGTATATAATGATGCTTTTAAAGTGCTTTATGAAGAACAGCTAAAAGGTAAGGCAGAAGAAACAGCAGAAATAACATTTTTTTCAGATTGTATAGTCTTTTCTAGCGAGGTTGCTAAAAATATTAATGATAATATTGTAACGAAGTTTTTAAAATTTATTATGAACTTGGCAATAGAAACAGCAAATTTTGGGTTTCTTTTAAGAGGAGGAATTACTTTTGGTAAAATAAAGCATGACCACAATAAATGTTTCGGACCGGCAATGAACAGAGCATATTTATTAGAATCTGAAACGGCCGTATATCCACGAATTTTAATAGATGGTTTTGCTTTAAAAGAGTTGGCAAAAGATAAATTTATACATAATAGCATTAAATTTATTAGCCCTGATAAATCTGATGGCTTGTTATTTTTGGATTACTTATCACAAAAAGCATATTTTGAAGAAAACGATAACTATTACGATTTTGATAGAAACAGATTAGATTATAATCAGTTTTTAAAAAATACAAAAAAATTAATTACTAATAGTTTAGAGCAATATAATAATAATGAAAAAGTTTTAGAAAAATATCAGTGGTATAAAGAATACTACAACGATACCATTAAAAAAGTATTGTGCCAAGAGCAGCAGGACGAATATTTAATTAAGTAAGCGTTTAGTGTATAAAAAGGAAGTGCACAATCATGGGGAAATATAACAGCAGGAAGAAAAAATTAATCGCATTAACTATTATCGTAGCTTTGCAGGCGCAGAGCGTACTGCCCTGCTGTGCCGCTGCCGTTACGCCTAATAACGGCGCGATTGTCAATAACAGGAATAATGTGACCGTGGTAGACATTGTAAAACCAAATGCGAATGGCCTTTCACATAATAAATTTACAGATTTTAACGTTGGAAAGGAAGGTCTTGTATTTAACAATGTTGTAAACGGCAGTGATAATTCTGTCCTGGCCGGGCAGATTGCTGCCAATAACAATCTTAACGGTACTCCTGCAAAAATAATCCTCAATGAAGTAACGGGCGGAAACATTTCTCGGCTGGCCGGTATGATGGAAATTGCAGGCACTAAAGCTGACCTCATTATTGCCAACCCTAACGGCATAGTGGGTAACGGCTTTGGCTTTATTAATACCAACCGCGCAACCCTTACAACAGGCACTCCTATTATTAATAACAATACCCTTAAAGGTTTTAACGTAACAGGCGGCACCGTAGAAATAAACGGTGCTGGCAGCAGTTACCCGATTGACGAAGTAACGGGCCAGTACCAGTATCAGCCCGTAAGCAAATTAGATATTTATGCCAATGCTGCTAAAATAAATGCCGAACTCTGGGCGCATGAGGAAATAAACGTCATTGCCGGTAAAAACCAGATAGACTATAACCAAAATACCGGTGCAGCACAGTTTGGCAGTGGAGGG
>ULLE01008357.1_pt1 | contig 11502 bp, 10 predicted proteins | sample 1951331 | NCBI WGS metagenome assembly ULLE01 (sample SAMEA4835518, study PRJEB28245) | human gut metagenome | biome: gut microbiome; material: fecal sample | place: Denmark | collected 2008
CGCCCAGTCATCCACATCCTTTGCTGTATAAGGAATGATGACCGGCTTACCTGTCGTACCGGACGAAGAATGGATTCGTACCACCTCCTCATCCGGTACCGCCTGGATTCCAAGCGGATAAGCATTTCGAAGATCCGCCTTGCTGGAGAACGGAAGCTGCTCAAACTCCTCCTGACTTGAAACTCCTGTAATTCCTGCTTCTTTATAAATTCTGCCATAATAACTGTCTGTCTGAATCAGACGCTTAATCTGTGCATCTACCTGCGACAACTGTAAGTCTGTTAATTTCATAGTTGGTTCCTCCTCCAAATACGATTTATATTATCGACTGATGATACGTTATTTCCTCTATCACAACGTTTTTCCGCTTCCCACTTCAACACCTGCGTAAAATGCCGCTTTGTTTATCTCTACATATTTTGACGGCACGCGTCTTTCAAGCTCTGCGAGCACGGTTTCCTTGCTGATTCCAAGCCGTCCGCTTCCAACTGCCACGCCCAGGATGGCAATGTTGAAATATCGCGACGAGCCAAACGGTGCACAGATTTTCTCTGCATCGATTACGATACAGCTGCATTTCTTCTGCAGATACGCAATCATCTCTGTGCCGTCGTACCCGGTATCCTGCAAAGATTCTGTCACCGGTTTTACCGGTACACGATTCACGATCACGATTCCATCCTTTTTCAGATACCCTAAGTTCCGCACAGCCTCCGCCGGCTCAAATGCGAGAATCATATCTGCTGCCCCCTGTGGGATCAGCGGTGCATACGCCTCACCGATTCGCACATGACTTGTCACCGAACCGCCTCGCTGAGCCATTCCGATCGTCTCTGCCGAATGAACTGCCGAACCTTCATCCATCGCAGATGCCGCAATAATTTTGGATGCCAGCACGGTTCCCTGTCCACCGACACCACAGATCAATATATCTTTATTCATGGCTGGCACCTCCTTTTTTTGATGATATCCCCTCAATGGCATGAACCGGGCAGATCTGACTGCACAAACCACAGCCGGTACATAAATTTTCATCGATCGTCACATTTCCATCTATGGTAATGAGTGCCGGGCAGCCAATCTCACGGATGCATTTCTTACAGTTGATGCACTGCTCCGAGATCTGGCATTTGCCATCTGGCTTGGAAATCGCGATACATGGTGATTTGAAAATAATCGCTTTCACGCCCGGAAGCTTATCGCATTCCTGCACGGCAGCCACCGACGCAGCAAGATCCAAGGGATCGACGGTTATAATCTTATGCACGCCGATTCCCTCTAACACCTTCGCGATGTCTACCTTATCCACAAACTGCCCCATCATATTCCGTCCGATTCCCGGATGCGGCTGATGACCGGTCATCGCCGTTGTCGAATTATCCAGCACGCAGAGAATCATATCTGCGTTGTTGTACACCGCATTTACGACACCCGTCATACCCGATGCGAAAAATGTCGAATCGCCCACGAATCCGAAGCATGTGCCTTCCCCATCAATCCAGTGGAAGCCCTGCGCCATCGTGATTCCGGCACCCATGCAGAGACATGTGTCAACCATATCAAGCGGCATCGCATTTCCAAGTGTATAACATCCGATATCGCCACAGAAATACGCTTTCTTTCCTTTCATCGCCTGCTTCACTGCATAGAACGATGCGCGATGCGGACATCCCGCGCACAATACCGGCGGACGCATCGGAAGCGCCGGGGCATCGCTGCCATCATACCCACGCGCGAGCTTCTCCGTACCAAGGAACCCGCTCAGAATATCTGCAACCAGATTCGAACTGTTCTCGCCACTTGCCGGCACCTTTCCATCTAATTTTCCTGACACCTTGATGGCAAGCGCGTGCTTCCCGACAAGCTTCAGAATCTGTTCTTCAATATATGGGCTAAGCTCCTCCACACAGAGCAAGTCCTCTACGCCCTCAAGTGCCTGAAGCAGAAAATCCTCTGGCAGAGGGTACGCAGTTGCAAGCTTGATAAGCTTGATGTCGGTGTGATCTTTCAGATATTCCTTCGCATAGGCATAGCTGATTCCTGACGTGATCACTGCTCTCTTGGAATTCCCGCCTTCTACACGATTCCATTTATAGGTAGAAAAATCTTTCCCAATCTCCACATTCCGCTGCTCGATCATCGCATGATTCATGTAGGATAACCGCGGGAAGATGACCCATTTCCTGGAATCCTTCACGAAGCCATCATATGCTTTTGGTCCATTGTAGACCGGATTCTCAATCGACGCATACGCATGACAGACACGTGTCGTCGGCCGGAACAAAACCGGTGTCTTATATTTCTCCGAATACGCAAATGCATCCTGTATCATCTCATACGCCTCTTCCGGCGAGGATGGATCAAACACCGGAATCCGTGCGAAGTCTGCGAACCGTCTTGTATCCTGCTCCGTCTGGGAAGAAATCGGGCCCGGATCATCTGCCGATACAACAACCATACCGCCCTTTACGCCCACGTACGCAAGTGACATCAGCGGATCGGCTGCCACATTCAGCCCCACCTGCTTCATCGTGACCATCGTCCGTGCGCCACCATATGCCGCACTCGCAGCAACCTCCATCGCTGCCTTCTCATTCACTGACCATTCCAAGTGCACCCCATCATGTGGGTACTTGGATATTGTTTCCACAATTTCAGAAGATGGAGTTCCCGGATATCCGGACACAAGATTGACACCTGCTGCCAATGCACCAAGCGCAATCGCTCCATTTCCCATTACATATTCCTGCATGTAACTTCTCCCTTCCTCTAACAAATATGTATATTATAGCAAATTCTACGTGATACGACTACTTTTGATTTTTTTGTTTATCATCAGAAAAAGCACAGTTCAAAAACAAACTGTGCTTTTCTCATAAATATATACCGAATTACCGCTTCTTTCCCGCATAGAGACAGCCCATTCCCGATACCAGCATCATCACGCAAAGTACAGGCAGATTCAAATCATCCCCTGTTTTAGGCGAAGCTGTTACAGCATCTTTTGTTGCTTCTGTCGTACCACTTGTCGTAGCTTCGGTCGTATCCTTTGTTGTCGTTTTGGATGGATCTTCGGTTGTGCTCTCTGTTGTCGTTTCCTTTGTCGAATCCTCCGTCGTTGTGTCACTCTTCTTATATGCGACCGCATAATTGGAAAATCCCTTTGTCTGGAACATCACGGTCTTAGTTGCAGAATCAAAGGAAGCAGGAATAACCTCATAGGTTCCATCCGAATTCTCATGAATGACAATCAGATCATTGCCTTCAACCTCCATGTCTGTACCAAACTGAAGGGATACCTTTGCCGGATTCTTCAAAGCTGCTATATCATTTACCCACAGATCTGCTGCAGAATTCTTGTACAGGATCTGTGCCAGTTTAATATCAAAATACCCGACGATCTGATAATCCCCGGCCGCCTTTTCAAAGGCTTCCTGCTGTTGCTGTGTGAGAACCGCATCCTTAATCGTCAGTCTGCTGTTTCCTGAAGTGATCTCATTTTCTGCTAACTGAATCCATGCATTTTTCACTTTATCTGTTTTCAGCTCTGTCTGATCCTCTTTCTTTGTAAATATGCCACAGATATGAACATTTGCATCCGGCATCGTGTATGTATATGTAGATGTATCCGCAGAAGGTGTCAAAGACTGCCCATTGATGGTGATAGAATCAAGCTGGTACCCATATTCTGGTGCTACATGAAGTGTTATTTCTGACCCCGGCACAATACTTCCATACCCATGACTGGCGCTCTGATCAATATCCTTTAATTCAACCGGCGTTCCATCTGCATCTTTGATCCCAATAATCGCAATACTTCCATGCTTTAATAATTCATTCTCTTTCAGGCTTGTATTATTGGCATTATCACTCTCCCATATGATAACTCGTTTCATAACCGTCAGTCTCTTTGTAACCTCGATCTTATATGCACTTGCAGGTGCTACTGTGAATTCCACCCTGTCCTCTGTGCCTTCCGGAAGGTTAATTGGCTTTCCATTTACCGTAACAGTTCCGATATTTCCATCTCCAAACGCCAGCTGAATCTGGATCAGATTATAGATTTCACCAGAGGCATATCCCTTTCCAGTCCCTTGTATCTCCTTACTCTCTTTTCCAATTCCCTCTCCATTTAGAGAAATATCCATTCCTACTCCATCACAGCTTGCCGTAATCTGAATATCATCTGGATAAGCCGGCTTCGGTGGCGCAGGTTCGTATTCTACTTTGATATTCAGGTTGCCGCTAAATTCGTTTGGATCCAGCTTGATATACGAATTACTGTCAATATTATACGATGTCTCATTGATATATACCCGAATATCCGAACTTGAAATACTCGGCATACCCGGCAGTTCCTCTATGGATGATGCTTCTAAAGAAATACCAACCTTCAAATAATACTCGTTCTCGAGCAGATCGACCTGCATGCCATTCCCACTGATTGAACAATCCTTATAACCAACCCTTTCGTCTTTCGTATATAATGTCATTTTTGCTTTACAGCCCTCAACAACATCAACGACGGCCTTTCCTCCGTCAACGGATGCCCCTATAAAATTCAATGTCACCATGTTTGTTTCTGCTGCATGAACCGGTGTGCTGACCAATAACAACAGGAGCATACTGATACACAACCATACACTTAGAAAAATACCTGTTTTTTTCCTCATAACGTTGTCCTCCCTCTCTGCTTCCCTCCCAGGGAAGTTATTTTTGACATTTTATCATAAAGCACCTGACATCACAACAAAGTTTTCTTTAAAAATGCGTCGTCCGGTTTGTATCCGGTCTTTGCCAGCCACACCGCAAATGGCGCAATCAGCATCGCGTAGATGTGCTCGCAATATTCAATTCTTGACTCGTCATCGAAACCACCACCAATCTCGATCTCATCGATGTCACTGATTTCGTAGCCGATTGTTCCCTTCCATGCACACGTCTCCAGAATCCTCCGGCTTTCGGCATCCGCATCCCCCAGACAGGCAATCAGATCTTCCGGTCTCAGGTTCAAATAGGCATCCTGCATCGCAACCTTTTTGCGCAGCTGCGCAGGAAAACTATCCTCGCACTGCTGTATACTTTCTATTTTCATGTCAATTTTCTCCTTCGTGAAAAATGGATACCGGTGATGGTTATCCACAATGTCTGACAACAGCCAGACCGCCTCCCGCGCCTTATCCTGCAATGCCGCATCCTTGGAATTCCGATACGCAACGATCAGATAAATCAAATCCTTCCACGTATCGTCAAGGCAGGACTCCGGTAATTCTAACACATCCAGCACCCGCTCCATCATGCAAGACCGCGGTTCCATGCCAAAGTGCTGCAATTCTCTGTCATAAAACAGATAAAGCCGTGTATCCACGATCCACGCGATGATTACATCCATTACCTCCGGGCTGATTGATGCATCCTTCTGCGTGCTCGCAGCCATTTTATTCCATGGCAGTCTCCCTGCGATTTTCCTTACATGTTCTCTTATAAATGTTAAAAATTTTTCCATGAAAAAAACACCCCTTTCCAAACAAGTTAACAGTATCTGCCTACAATAACATTCGTATTTGCTCGTTTAAAAATGGATGTTCGTTTTTCTCGTTGTATTTGTATTCGTGATTCTCGTTGATAGACGCCCCAGCCTCTTCGGCTTCGAGACTGGGGGTTTTAATTTTTGTTTGTGGTTACTGCTTTCTAAGACCGCAGTATTCGCATTCCTGATGGGTAATGGCTTCGGTACGCTTGGTACCGATCTGAACCTTTTTTGTTCCTACCCATATTGCTGTGTCTACAACATCAAATGCACAACGACCGGCAGGATCTGGGTCCGGACAATCCGGGAAGCAGCTGATACAATGTTGTGCACACCATCTCTGCTTTGCACAACTATCTCTGAGTTCATCAGCATAGCCGCCATCAGGCCACCATACACTATGCATCTCATACACATCCTGCTCCTCATAAATCGGTGTTTCATGCGCTGGCTCATCTACAACCGTTTTCCACTTACAATCATGCGGAGTAATATATGGAAAAGCGGCTTTGCTCTTGATTCCATTTAGATCCGTCAAAACACCGTCGTCTTTTTTCACAAGCATGATCTGAATTGCCTCCAACCGTTTGCCAAGACCGCTCGTACCTGCCGCATCTCCATTCCACGCCCACGAAAGCCATCCGTAGGTCTGTGCATGCACACGATAACAGATATTGTAATGGTTTGCGATTTCTCCTTTGAGACGGATGCGGATTGCTTCCAGTCGTTTTGCCTGTCCGGAAGTGCCGCTCATCATACCATTTGACACCTCATTCATCCAGCCATAGCTCTGTACGTGAGTAGAATATTCGATGCTTCCACTATACTCATTTCCGGTCAAAGCAATCTCGATGCCTTCCAATCGTTTTCCTTCGCCCGTTGTGCCGCTAACCTGTCCCATCGTTTTGTACGATGTCTCCCAGCCATACGTCTGACGATGTACGCGGTACACCAGTCCCATCGTCTCAGACTTTGGAACCAGCTGCACTTCCAGACTTTCGAGTCTCTTCGCCTCGCCCTCTGTACCTGCGAGCGCGCCATCATACTGCCAGCCCTGACTCCAGCCATACGTCTGGATATGCACCCGGTAACGAATCGAATAATGCTCCGCAACCTCTCCAGTCAGACGAATCTGGATTCCCTCCAGCCGCTTCGCTTCTCCTTTGGTGCCCGCAAACTGGTTGTTCTTCACCCAGTTTGTCCAACCATACGTCTGACGATGAACCCGGTATTCAATCGAGCCATCATACCCAGTCTGATTGTTGAACTTGATCTTGATCCGCTCCAACCGTTTCGCCTGTCCGGTTGTGCCAAGTATCAGCGTGTTGTTCCTGTAAACGCCCGCTCTGTCGCCGTATGTCTGCACATGCGCCTCTCCCTCGAAAGAATACGACGCCGCAAGCGTATCCATCTGCGTCACAGATGCCATACCCAGTACAATCACCATTGCAACTGCAATCGCAATCATCTTTTGTACCATTTTTCTCATAATTCATCCTCCTCTGTTATACCGCACATTATCCGACCATGTGGGTACACCCTCGTCTCTGATTTCATTGTACTTCAATGGGAAATTCGTATTTCTCGATCACTTGAATTCGTATTACTCGTTTAATTAGAAATTGGTAAACTCTCGAAATGGTGGCTCGAACCACCTGTAATTGGTAGAGTACCGCATTCTAAGTTGTTTGTCAAGAGGAAACTACCAATTCTTTTCTTCCCCATTTCTTTGCCCATTATAGCATAAGCGGTTCTTTGTTGCAATATATTCGGTATTGCATTCTGCAATGCATACTTCATCTGTAATTTGCAATAATATAACTTAAACGGAGGTGTAATTATGGCATTTCAATTAAAACCAAATAAAAAAGAATCGGAAAACAAAACGATTCGTTTTCCAATTCCTTTAATTCACAAAATAGAAGCAGCGATTCAAAATCAGGATGTCACCTTCTCCAGCTTTGTCATCCAAGCTTGCGAATACGCGCTGCACGACCTGCAAAGACCCGATCACTCCAATGCAGAGCCAGAGAAACAGGATGGGGAGTAAAGTATAAAAAAGCACCGTTCATACCAATCTGCCTAAGGGAATTTACACATTACATCTGCCAGATCAGGTTGCCGGATGGATCAAGAGCCTCAATCCGATAGGTATGGGCTTTTAGGTCTGCAGACAGACGGGCAAGATAACCGTCCTTTTTCCAGGTGATATAAATGCCGGAAATTCTTTCCGGAATTTCAACATTTCAAGCTGCTTTTTATCAGTACGGATGGGAACGCTGTACACCGGCTCATCAGTTCGGGCCGGCTGCCAGAACCCACTATCTGTTTCATTATGTCATCTCCGGAACCGGACTTTTAATGGCGCAGGATCAAAAAGGAGAGACAAGAAATTATTCGATCAAAAGCGGACAGGGCTTTCTTCTGTATCCGGGACAGATAAGCACCTATATCGCAGATAAGACAAACCCATGGGAATATGCCTGGCTGGAATTTGATGGATTACGGGTAAAAGAAGCGCTGGACATTGCCGGTTTTTCAAAAGACCAGCCGATCTATCATGCCGTCTCAAAGGAATACCGGGAAATCATGATGAATGAAATGCTCTATATTGCCAAGCACCCAGATGAACCGCCTTTTCACCTGATCGGTCATTCCTATCTTTTTCTGGATGCACTCATCCGTTCCACCTCCTCTACCCGGATGATAAAAACCGGTAAAATGAGCGATTACTATATAAAAGAAGCAATCAACTTCGTAGAGCAGAATTTTCCTTATGACATCTCTATCGAAGATATAGCTGCCTGTTGCGGCATCAACCGCAGCTATCTGGGAAAGATATTTCATGACTCCATTGGCAAAACGCCACAGGAATTCCTGATACACTATCGGATGTCAAAAGCAACAGAGCTGCTGAAAATGACGAAATTATCGATTGCAGATATAGGAAATGCAGTCGGCTATCCAAACCAACTGCATTTCTCAAGAGCTTTTAAAAATATATATGGTGTCTCCCCCAAAAACTGGCGGAATCAGAATCACTAAAATAGCATGAAACTCCGCAAGTCTGCATAACCGTTTTATTATTGTTCTAAGATTTGACGTATTTTGCAATGGTAGCGGTTACCTCTTCCATGTCAAATGGTTTTGAAATATGACCATTCATACCAGAATCCACGGAAGCCTTGACATCCTCCGCAAACGCATTTGCGGACAAGGCAATAATCGGAATCGAACTTGCGTCCGGTCGTTCCTTCTCCATGGCCCGGATCGTTTTCGCAGCCTGATGTCCGTCCATGTTCGGCATCATAATATCCATCAAAATAATATCGTAAGTGCCTCGCGGATGATTTTTGAATCGTTCGACCGCTTCCTTTCCATCGGATGCCCGTGTCACAACCATGCCTGCATCCTCCAGCATCACCGTAGCAAGCTCGGCATTCAGATCATTATCCTCTGCCATAAGAACATTGACCCCTGTCAAATCACGATACACCGGTTCTTCTTGCTTTTGATGAATATCCTGCTCTGTCAACTCCAGCGGAATCTCCACTGTGAAAGTAGTTCCAATGCCCTTTTTGCTTTCCACATCAATTTTTCCACCCATCATGTGAACATATTCCTTTGTAATGGCCATTCCAAGTCCGGTACCTTTATATTGTGTTCTGGCACCGCTATCATCTTCTTGCGAAAATGGTTTAAATAGTTTTTTCTGAAACCCTTCACTCATCCCAATACCGTTATCTTTCACAATATAACGGACTATCATATGCTTGTCATCCTCTCCCGGATGACTGCTGATATCCAGGGTGACCATTCCACCATCCTTTGTGAATTTCACAGCATTACCGAGAAGATTCGTCAGAACTTCCCGAATACGTGCAGCATCTGCAAGAACATAGGGATTCTTTGGTCTTTCGCGGTATACTTCAAACTTCAAATCTCTGTTATAAAGAAGACCTTTCATGATTGCCAGAACATTATCTGTCAGTTTGGTAATATCCACCGGTTCAGGAGAAAACACTGCTTTTCCGCTTTCAATACGACTGAGATCGAGAACATCATTCAACAACGAAAGCAGATGATTTGAGCTTTCCCGTACCTTTTCCAGACTTCCATGAATATCTGCAACAACATTCTGGTGCAATGCAATATTGGTAAATCCAATGATGGCATTCATCGGTGTTCGGATATCATGGCTCATGTTAAGTAAAAATGTAGATTTTGCCTGATTGGCAGCATCTGCTTTTTCCGCAGCCTCCAGCAATAATTGCTTTTGCTTCCGTTCTTCTTCCTTACTTTTCTGGTATATAAAATAGGTACTCAAACAGATCATCATCAACACCAATCCGACAATCGTGCCACAGATTACGGAAATTTTGTTTGTTTTCACTACCATGCCATACGCAGACTGCATATCCATTTCCATACAAAATGCACCTACAATATCTCCCGTTCCATCCAGATTTGAACGTACCGGATAACAAGCCGTGAAAATCGGTCCCCAGGTTGTGTCCACAATATCTTGGGAATACACGTTTTCTCCAGAGAGAGCCCTTTCAATATAGGGAACCATTTCATCCTCTATATAATCCCCAGGATGTCTTACATCCCCGGCATCTGGATCCAAACCGTCCACTACATAGATCAGTTTTCCCTCTTCATCTCTCGTAGCAATGTAAATATATCTTGTAGAATTCAATGTCCGGATCTCATTGAGATAGCAGGAAATATCCTTATAGAACCCTGTTTCTTCATCTGAACGATCCTTGATTTGTGAAAAATCCTCCCATCCAATTTTTCCATCCACCAGTTTATGGACTGCATCTGCACTTGCTCTATCACGGGAGATTTCTGTTTCCAGTGCGGTCTTGGTATAGGCGCTTTGCAGAATAAATGTGTACGCAGCTATGGCCAGAATGATAGCCAGTCCCATAAGAACAAAGATCTTTCCTGATATTTTTTGTTTTACAAACCTTTTGTTTTTCTTCAAATGTATCCCTTCTTTTATTTTCTTCTCCATACAACTCCACCCTTTCAGAAATGCACACCTGAACATGGCTTTTGCAATATCTTGGTTATAATACTACGCGACATTTTCCGTTGCAACAGATTTTTTACATTTCTGCTTGCTGTCGATATACATTCATGATAACGATGGATATCATTAAACTTCTTCGTGGATGCCCACTCGTCAAGCATATATACAAGTTCATCCAATTTATTGCTCCTTCCGACAGCTATGTATTGGAAAAGGACAAAAAACACCGCCATGTTGTTTACACATAGCGATGTTCTTTTTAACATTCCTATTATTCAGTTGTTGTATCAATCAGCTTAATCAGACAAGGCCAATTGCAAATATACAATAAAAGAATTCATAAATGAATTGCCATAGGTATTTATATCTTTTTCCACTATCTACAAATTCACCAAAACCAATTAGATGAGGTATTAATGTCAGCAAAACCGACATTACAGTTCCAATTAGGATACCAACAATAATTTGCATTCCTATTTTCTCTTTGCTAAACCCATAATCTGTCAACTTGTCTTTATTAACAACCATAACTATGGCTGGAATCAATGCAATTAACCAGTAAGTCATAATCATACATACCATTCTTATTCCTATCGGTAATGACATCAATACGAACCGGTTAAATGACTCAACACCATACAATTCAGCCACAGCTCCCACAAAACCTATTATCAAAGGAATAATTTCTATTTTCTATCTACATTTTTTCCTGCTAAAAACACAGGTACATAATCTTCAAAAAAGCCCGCTAAGCCGCATAAAATCAAGGTCTCTTCGACAGCAAGCAAACCGTCTCAGCGGTACTTTCGTTGTCCCAACAAAGTTCCTGTGTCTCCCTGTCTCCAAAATACACCGGAAAACGAAACTTTATGTGCTTCAGGAATCTGCCATCTGGCTGCTCCTGCTCATAAATGTCCACCTGTTCTACAAA
>ULLE01023684.1_pt1 | contig 11261 bp, 7 predicted proteins | sample 1951331 | NCBI WGS metagenome assembly ULLE01 (sample SAMEA4835518, study PRJEB28245) | human gut metagenome | biome: gut microbiome; material: fecal sample | place: Denmark | collected 2008
TTTCTTCATGTCCTAAAAGCACTGGACAGCAACGGAAAGGCAGGTATTATCCTTCCACACGGTGTGTTGTTTAGAGGAAATGCGGAGGAGAGTATCCGTATCGAGGTGTTGAAGAAAAAATACATCAAGGGAATCGTCAGCCTTCCGGGTAACCTGTTTTATGGCACTGGCATTCCGGCCTGCATTATCATCATCGACAAGGAGAATGCAGATGAACGGGATGGTATTTTCCTGATCGATGCCAGTCGTGGATATAAGAAGGATGGAAATAAAAACAGATTGCGGGAACAGGATATTGAAAAGATCGTTCAGACCTTTACCCACAGACTTGAGATCAAGGGGTATTCCCGTTTTGTTAAATACAGCGATATTTTAGAGGGTAACGGCGGTAATCTAAACATTCCGCGTTACATTCAGAAAATAGACGATACTCTGCCGCAGAATATTGCAGCACATCTGAAGGGGGGCATTCCGGGAAAGGATGTGGAATCGTTAAAGCGACTGTGGGCTATCTCCCCTGACTTAAAGTTGCAGATTTTCAAGTGTATCGATGAGACACATGATGTATATAATCTTGCATTGCCTTCTGCTTCCATTGAAACAGTGATTGGGCAGGATGGTAATATCTGCACAGAAAAGCAGACAGAAACCGATGAGATATTTGGACAATGGCGAGAATCCGTAAAGGATATTTTGCTTGGTATTGATTCGAAAACGAATCCGAAAGAGTTGATTCGTACCACCTCGGTTATGTTGCTCCATGCTTATGAGGCTGCAAAACTCCTGGACAATTACGATGTCTATGATTGCCTAATGAATTACTGGAACGCAAAGCTCCAAGATGATGTGTATGTCATCAAGGCCAGCGGCTACGAGGCAGGTAGAGAAATTGAGTATGTATATGCACAGAAGAAAGCAAAGGATGAGAGTGGAGATACTATCACAGTAGATGATACCTCAAAGGTGAAGTCTTTCGATGGTGCACTGATTCCGAGAGAACTGATTGAAAACGTGTATTTCGCTGAAGAATTAACAGCCATCAATGCTTTGTTGGAGCAATCCGCAGCACTGGAGTCTGAACTAGATGAAATGAGGGAAGAAGAATCTGGTGATGATGGGCTGTTAAAGGAAGCACTGAACGATAAAGGAGACAGCATTCCGAAAGCAAAACTGAATGCGCGTATTAAGGAATTAGATGCGAAAAAAACATCGGAGGCCATGAGTGTTTTGGCACAGCTGGTGACTCTTTTTGATGAGGGAAAAACAGCTGAGATGGAAACACTTGTAAAGACTTTACCTAAGGTAGAGAAGTTTGACCTTCGCAATAAAAATGGTACTTTTGGCAAGGCAAAGCTGAAAGCTGCACTGAAAACAGCAGCAGGATCTGCAGCTGTACCGGAAATCTATCAAGATGAATACGCAGCACTGAAAGCTTATGCGGAAAAATCAGCAGAAAAAGATACCGTTGACAAAGAGCTGAAAGAAGCTCGAAATGCACTGGATGACAAGGTTGAAACGAAGTACAGCGAACTTTCCATTGAGGAAATTAAGCATCTGCTGTTTGATCTCAAGTGGATGGAAAAGTTGGAAACTGATATTTGTGATGAAGTTGAGCAGGTACTGAATGCATTGTCTTCCAGAGTGCTGTTGATAGCGAAACGATATGAGCATACGCTTGGAGAAATTGAGGACAGAACTACAAAATCAAAGGCGGCTGTTATGGCAGCACTGGAAAGGATGGGGTACAAATGGTAACTTATCCTAAGGATTGGAGAGAAAAAACATTCAATGCTTTTTTAAAAATTAAGCGCGGAGCTTCACCACGTCCGATTGAAAGCTATCTTACCTCAAACATTGGCGGGGTAAATTGGATTAAAATCGGTGATGCACCAAGATATGGAAAATATATAACTTCGACGGAAGAGAAAATTACAACTATGGGTGCAGCACATTCTGTGAGGGTGTTTCCCGGCGATTTTATACTTTCAAATTCTATGAGTTTTGGAAGACCCTATATCTTGAGTATTGCTGGTTGTATCCATGATGGTTGGTTGCGTCTATATGATTTTCAAGCGGAAGCAGATGACGAGTTTTTGTATTATCTATTATCTTCTTCGTATGTACAAAGACAATATGAATCCTTTGCAGCAGGAAGTGGCGTTCAAAACCTGAATAAAGAAGTTGTAAAAAATGTAGTTGTGTGTATTCCGTCACTGACTGAACAAAAAAAGATTGCTCAAACACTATCGAGTTTCGACACTTACATCGATGATCTCGCTGAACTGATCGAAAAAAAACGTGGCATCCGTGATGGGGCATTGGAAGATTTGGTTGGTGGTCACACAAGATTGAAGGGCTATGATAAAGCTTGGACAACATATTCGTTTGACGATTATTTTTCTCTTTTGCAAACCAACACATATGCGAGGGACCAGTTGACGGATAAAGGCAATATTGGAGATGTTCATTATGGCGATGTACTGGTAAAATATGGTGCCGTTTTAACGGATAAAGATGACATCCCGCGTCTAAAAAACCCATCTTGCGTAAAAGAGAGAAGCTTGTTAAAACAGAAAGATGTTCTGATTGCGGATACGGCAGAGGATGATGCAGTAGGTAAAGTGGTTCAAGTTGGTGCTGTTACTATCCCGTTGGTTGGTGGTTTACACACAGTTGCCTGTCGGCCGAATTATGAGACGGCAGATGGCTTCTTGGGATATTACATGAATTCTACTTCATATCATGACCAGCTGTATCCGTATATTACAGGAATCAAGGTGTCTTCTGTTTCAAAGAAGTCTTTCTCTGAAACAGAGCTATATATTCCAAGCGATATAAAGGAGCAAAAAGCAATTGCGGATACGCTAACAGCAATGGACGAAGAAATCGAAGCATTGGAAAACGAACGAGATAAAATGATTCAAATCAGAGAAGGTGCGATGGATGACCTGTTAACAGGCCGCATCCGTCTGAAAGCATAGGGAGGTATGATGATGGCAACGGTAGATCCTGAGAAAAAATTACAAAGCAGAGTCCTGCATTGGCTCAAAGATGATTTGGGCTACACTTATATCGGAGATTTGCGGGATATCGATAACACTCCAATCAAGGAAGATTTGCTTTCGGCAAATCTGAAAAAGCGTGGCTATACCGATGACCAGATTAAGACAGCTATAGGAGAGCTGGTAAATAAGGCTGGTAATCAGGTGGACTCCTTGTATCAGATCAACCGCAGTGTCTATTCTCTGCTCCGTTATGGGCGTCAAGGTACAAAAGATGCACATGGTCATAGGCCAACGGTTCACTATATCGATTGGTTGAATCCTGAAAACAACGATTTTGCAGTTGCTCAGGAAGTGACGGTATTGTGTGCAAATCATCGAGAACACAAACGTCCGGATGTTGTGCTGTATGTTAACGGCATTGCAATGGGTATGTTTGAACTGAAAAAATCCTGTATCAGCGTTGGAAATGGCATCCGTCAGCTTCTGACAAACCAAAAGCGTGAAAATATCCTGAATTTCTTCAGCACAGCTCAGCTTCTTTTTGCAGGAAATGAGGCGGAAGGATTGCACTATGGTACGGTCAATACCTTGCAGAAATTTTACCTCAAATGGAAAGAAGATAAAAAGGCAACGGATGATCTGTCAGCAGAAATCAAATTGCTACAGGTCAAGGAAGTCAATCGCCTGAGAGATGGCGTGATTTCTATGTGCCAGAAGGAACGTTTCCTTTCGTTGATTCATGATTTCATTATTTTCGATGCAGGAATCAAGAAAATTGCACGGCATAATCAGTATTTTGCAAATCTGGCGGCACGGAAACGAATTCAGGACGGAGAGGGCGGTATTATATGGAATACGCAGGGTTCTGGAAAATCCTTAATCATGGTATGGCTGACAAAGTGGATTATCGAGAATATTGCAGATAGTCGTGTTGTTGTAATCACAGACCGAGAAGAGCTGGACACCCAAATCAGAGATCAGTTTGTTGACGTGGATGAAAAGGTACGCAGAGCAAAGAGCTGCGCAGACCTTCGGACAATCTTGGATAAAAACGAGGATTCTATCATCTGTTCGCTGATTCATAAATATGGACACAATGCAGGAAACCAGTCAGATATCGACCAGTATCGGAAGGAGCTTCTGAAAGACCTGCCGAATGATTTTAAGGCAAAGGGCAATATTGTAGCCTTCATTGACGAATGCCATCGTACAAATTCCGGCAAGCTGCATGAAGCAGTTAAGACGCTTATGCCGGATGCCATACTGATTGGTTTCACCGGGACACCGTTATTGAAAACAGATAAAAAGTCCAGCATCGAAACTTTCGGTACATACATTCACACATATAAATTTGATGAAGGCGTAGAAGATGGAATTGTCCTTGATCTGCGCTATGAAGCACGCGATGTGGATCAAGACCTTTCGAGTCAGGATAAAGTCGACTTGTGGTTTGAAAACAAAACAAGGGGTCTGACAGAACGGGCAAAACAGCAGCTCAAACAGAGTTGGACATCAATCAACAAGCTCTACAGTTCCAAACAGAGGCTTGAAAAAATTGCATCTGATATCGTGTTCGATATGAGCCTAAAGCCGAGACTTAAAGATGACCGCGGAACTGCTATGCTTGTTGCAAACAGTATTTATGAGGCTTGCAGATACTGGGAAATCTTTATGAGCATGGGATTTACTAAGTGTGCCATCGTCACATCATATGAACCGACAACGCAAAGTGTCAGAACGGCAACTTATGATCCTATGCAGGAGAGTGAGGAAGAGTACAAGAAGAAAATATACGAACGAATGCTCAATGGCAAAAAGCTGTCTGAATTCGAAGAAGAAGTAAAGGTTAAATTTATTGATGAGCCGGCGCAGATGAAACTGCTGATTGTAGTGGATAAACTGCTGACTGGCTTTGATGCTCCGAGTGCAACTTATCTATATATTGATAAATCCATGCGCAATCATGACCTTTTCCAGGCTATTTGTCGTGTTAACCGACCGGATGGAGAAGACAAGGATTATGGATACATTGTAGATTATATGGATTTGTTCCGCAATGTGCAGCTTGCTGTAGCGGATTATACCTCAGAGGCGTTTGACGGATATGATAAAGAAGATGTCGAAGGTCTGATTAAAAATCGCTACGATGAGGCAAATTCTGAATTGACAGGAACATTGTCATCATTGGATGCACTGGTCGAAAATGTTCCGGCACCGCAGGCAGATACAGATTACATAGAATATTTTTGTGGCGAGGATAGCGAAAGTGATGAGAAGACTGCTCGGAGGGATACTCTTTATGGGCTGACAGCGTCTCTTTCTCGTTCTTTTGCAAATTGTTGCGATCGACTTGTATCAGATTATGGATATACAGAGGAGGATGTCGAGCATCTGCGCAGAGAGATTTCAGGATATAACAAAATCAAGGAAATGATTAAACTGGCAAGTTGCGATTATATTGATTTGAAGCCTTATGAGGCAGACATGCGCTATATTCTTGATACCTATATTCGTGCAGAGGAAACCAAGGTGGTCAGTGAGCTTGGGAATATGTCCATTGTTGAATTATTGCTTCAGGGCAAGACCACTACACCTGCTGATTTGGTAAAAGACCTCCCAGGAGATAATGAGGCAAAGGCAGAGACCATTGACAATAACCTGCAGCATGAAATCGTCAAGAAGATGAGTTCGAATCCCGTGTATTATGGCAAGCTGTCAGAAATGCTGAAGAAAATCATCATGCAGCGAAAAGTGGCAGCGATGAGCTACCAGGAATATTTGAAACAGGTCGTGGAAATGGCTGAGGCAATCCTTCATCCGGAAGATAATGGAGATTATCCGGATGAAGTGAAGAATAGTGCGGCCAGACGAGCGCTGTTTGATTACTTTGAGGAGGATTTGGAGTTGACCGTTGATGTAGATGGAGCTATTCGCATCGCAATACGACCAGCATGGAAGAAAAATCGGCAGAAACAGCAGAAAATTAGACTTGCTATTTATGAAAAGTTATTGCTTCATAGCTATTGCAAAGACAAAGCTGAAGAGGAAACTAATCAGGTCTTCGATATAGCACAGAGGCAGGAAGAATATGATGCGTAGTGAAAATTTATTGATTGGTGAACTAACAATTGAGGTGACTCGGAAAAAGAATCTGAAGAATCTGTATATTCGAGTGAAACCGCCAGAAGGTGATATTACGGTGAGTGCCCCAACAGGGATTACAATGGATGAAGTCAAGCTGTTTGTATTGGGAAAACTCCAGGAAATTACCAAGGTGCGTGATAGGATGCTGTCACAGGAGAGGCAAAGCAAACGAGAGTATGTATCTGGGGAGTCACATTATTTGTGGGGAAAACCATATCGCCTACAGGTGATATATGAAGGCAAGCAGCGAAAGATTGTGAGAACACCCACTAAAATAATAATGACAGTGCCTGAAGGCACAAGCATTGACTCCAGAGAAAAACTATTTATTGAATGGTATCGACAGGAACTGAAGCGTGTGCTTGAGTCTGTGGTTTCTCAGTGTGAAAAAAAGACAGGTGTTCATGCAAATGAATTCCGTGTAAAAAATATGAGAACCAGATGGGGTACCTGTAACATTGATAAACGCAGGATATGGATCAATCTGCAGCTTGCCAAGAAACCAGCAGAATGCTTGGAATATGTGGTCATCCATGAATTGGTGCATCTGTTGGAAAAGAATCATACACACAGGTTCCGGGCATTGGTAGAGGAATATTGTCCTACCTGGCAGGAGGCAAAAAAACTATTGTCGACCATGCCGCTTGATTATATGGAAAAAGGAGATACGGATATCGATGATGAATAGACCAACATTCAGTGATGTTTATGATATTAACCCTAAGACAGGGGCATTGATCTTAGGGAAGAATCGGCTGGATGATTATGCTACCAAGTTCCTGAATAAATATTGCAAAAAAGCACTGGATACACCTATGCCACTTCCAGTAAATGAAATTCTGAAAACGATGAAGCTGACAGTAATGGAGGCTTCACTATCCAGAAATATGGATATTTTTGGTTGCTGCCTTCTATTGGACAGTGAGGTAGAGGTGTTTGATCGAGAAGAAGGAACATCATCATTGGTTTTTTATCCTGCGGGGACAGTATTGCTTGATCCGGCTTCAGAGGAGATGTACGGAGAAGGTGCAAAACGAAATACACTTATTCACGAGGCACTCCATTGGGAAAAGGATAAAACTTATTTTGAGATTCTGAAAGTTAAAAACGCTTTGGTTGCGGAAAAGTTATATCCGATTATGTGTCGGCACACTGAAACCTTTTATGAGCCACCAGAGGGAAAGAAAACGAAGGAAAATGAAGTCAGATGGTTGGAGTGGCAAGCACACAGACTGGCACCGCGGATATTAATGCCAGTCAAAATGTTCAGAAAAAAAGCATTAGACCTGCTCGAAGTTTACCGTGAACCTCAAAATGATATTTATCCATCTTGCGATAGACTTATTGAGGATTTGAGCGATTTCTTCATTGTATCTCGATCCTCCGTCAAATATCGTCTGACAGAGGTGGGATTAATAGATGAAATCTGCAAACTCGAAGATTACGATGCTGTGTTTGCGGATATTCATGAAAGCAAGGAATTTGTCGCACTAACACCTGTAGAAGCTTACCAGTTGTTAGAAAGTAGTTCTTTGCTGCAGGATTGGGTACAGGGTGGCAGGTTTGTTTTTGCTGACGGTTATTTTGTATTAGCTGATGCAAAATATATTGTGGCAAAAACGGACGGATTGCATCTGACGGCAAAAGCAAAGAAAAGTTTACAGCAGTGCGTGATTAACATACGCGAAAAGAACTACATAGTCTATCAAAATTTTAATAAAGACTTAACAGGTTGTGCTTTCCTTTGTCGTACAGTAGGGATTGATCAGCGTATACTGACTTTTCACCCAGATTATCAAACGAATTTTAAATATGAAGAGGATGACGCATATGTTGCTGCACTTGATGCAATTTTGGAATATGATGAGGATGAAGAAATTGAGTTGCTAAAAATGCTTGCTGATCCAAGAACAACATTATGCCAGTGCTTATGGTTTTTGATGGAAAAAAGAAAATGGAAATATCCGGATAAATTTTCTGAAGAAACAGGCCTACATAAAAATTATCATGGAAAAATAAAGAACGATAAGTATAATAATATGGGAAAAGATGTTTTGATGGCAATCTGTGTGGCTTTAAGATTGAAATTGCGCTTAATTGAAAAGATTTTTGATAAGTCCTCTCAGAAGTTAAATGAATATCAAGAACCGGATAGAACATATATACATATTTTAGAGAATTTTCCCTGTATATCATTAGATGATTTCAATGGATTTTTAAGAGTGAAAAACTTAAAAGAGCTTGGCACGACTATAAAAGAATCAGTAAAAAATTGATAACTTATTAAGTTAGTTTTGGACCCCGAAATGGGGTCCTTTTTTGTGACAAAATTTAAAAAAGACTGATTTTACGGCGATTTGTGACCAACTCAACGAGTTGGTCACGAAAATTTCAAATCCGCGATAATAAAGACATCAGTTGAGAAAGCCTCAGCTGTAGAAATAAATCTCAATTGTCCGAGATGGCCATTAGGACGATGGGATGCATAAGAGTTCCAAACACAGCAATAAAAGCTGTGTTTGAAGCGAAGATGCACCCACCGTTGCTTTTGTGCGCCTATTTCGGCAAACCAGAGACGGTGGTTCATCTTCACCCACCGGCTCTTTTTGTGTCCCACCGTCCTCCACTCGGACGGAAAGGACACTGCAATGAAGAACAATGAAACAAAGAAGCGCATCGTGCATCATAAACTAGAGGTCGGTAAAGCCCTTTCACTTGAACCGACCATCATGCTTGATGTGTACGACCATGAAATGGATTTACAAGATCGATATGAGGATGAACAGCTCAATCCATTGTTTGATACAAAAGTAGTAAATTACAAGGCAAACAATTCTATGGGAAGAGATGACTATAGGGAAGAACGAGTGAAAAGGGCTGTAAAAAAGTATGGAAAAACACTATGGCATTATACAGATATAAATGCATTATGTGGGATTATTGGCAAGAAAGAGATTTGGTTTGGCAGTGCAGAACATATGAATGATCGAGAAGAATTAATAGGGTTTATAAACGATCTGGAAAAAGAAGTATATGCATGTATTGATTCAGCTAATAAGGGAAAAGCCAATGAAGTTTTTTCACAAATCAAAAATAGAATGCAAAAAGAATATCCATATATTTTTTGCGTTTCAAAAGCACGTAATGATGCGGCACAATGGGATAGATATGCACAAGGCGGTCAAGGCGTAGCGATTGTATTTAATACAGAAACGTTATTTAAGCTTATTTTTTACAATCAGATCATTATGAATGAAGAATATTATGGTTATTGTGCCAAGCAACATAAAACGAAAGAACTGTTACGAGATTATATTCAATATGATAAGATGGACGATTTTTCAAATTTAAACGGTTTGATTGATAATTTGTTGCTATGTGCAATGTTTCATAAGCATGAAAGTTTTTCGTCGGAGCAAGAAATTAGAATTTCTCCACTTTTTGTTAATGAAAATGATAAGCATCTTCAATGTAAAGTACTTAATACTATTAGGCAGGTATATATTTTGAATTTAGCAGAATTGTGTGAAAAAGAAAGAATAGACTTTGAAGATTTATTCGACTCTATTGTTATTGGACCTACATCAAAACAAACCATAAGAGATTTACAGATTTATTGTAAAAATAATGGGTTGTTGAAACTTGCAAACAAAGTGAAGAAATCAGATTGTCCATTAAGATAATGGCAAATAAGATGTGCATATATTTAAGGAGCATAGAAAACAAGGCAGATTACTCTAAGTGGGATAAGCTGCCTTGTTTTTTTGAAGTTAGTTTATAATTTTGGATTCCTCCGTCTCAACTTCCGATGCTCCTTTGCCGGTTTGGAACGGGAAAATATTTCTTTTAATGTCTGCTTTTCTTCCACAGAAGGCTGAGTGACTTTCATCTCCGGATTTTTGCAGAAAAGGAGCAAAAGTCCATTTATATAAGCATCATTTGATGACTCTGTATCGTCATCTGCGGTAGTAGGTATTTGAGTTGCAAAGTTATCAATGATATTTTTGACCATGCTTTGATAGTCAATGTCGCTGGCGGTATTGCTATCTTTCATATGAATATTTCGCAGGTCGGAGACAATCGGTTTCAAATCTTCTGATAGAATATTCATGTAATATTGCTCTGTTTCAATGTGAGAATTATCAAATACATTTGCAAATGGATCAGTAGAATCGGCACCAAGCTCTGTTAATTTGCATTTCATTACATCAAGAAAAGCATTTGCTATCTGAATTCCCTTATCGTTAAATTCATCAATATAGATTTCCAGATAATTCAAATTGGCTGCCAAAACAAATTATGTACGGAAAGTGGAGCAGAAATGAGAAAGAAGTATTATGAATATGAAAAGTGTTCCTGTATGACAAAATCAAATTGACTAATACTGATTAGCAATATATAATATAGACAAAACGAAAATGACATGAACGGAGGGACAAAGAAGTGGAGAAGGTAATAACACTTGAGAAAGCATTAAAAAGAATTGAAGAATTAGAAAATGAAAACGCCGAGCTGCGCGAAGAACTGGAATATTATAAAAATCGTAAATTAAGCGGAAGGCAGAAGCATAATGCAAAATGGATGGCAATCTACAATGATTTTGTTGCCGGTTATGAAAGTGGAATGACAATGATAGAGATTGCAAGAAGGAATAATGTCAGTGAGAGAACGATTTACAGGTATAAAGCGTATTATGACAAGATGAGGAAAGTGGAAGTTGCTGAGTAGATCATTTTCATTGCATAAAGTGGTTGTATGGATTTTGTGGTCACAAATTGTGACCGCAAGACAAGGAAGGAAATCTTATGGCAGAAGAGAAGAAAGAAGAGATTGCAGTAATTGAAATTACAGAAGAGTATATGAAAGAAAGAATTTATGAAATCAGAGGTCAAAGAGTAATCTTAGACTCAGATCTTTCTGAAATATATGGTTATACCACAAAAGCATTCAACCAACAGGTTAAAAATAATATTGAGAAATTTGATGAAGATTTTATGTTTGAATTAACGGATGATGAGGTAGAAGATTTGCGGTCAAATTTTTTGACCGCAAATCTTAACAGTAAGAGTAGATATAATCCTCATGTATTTACAGAGCAAGGACTATATATGC
>ULLE01034062.1_pt1 | contig 10977 bp, 10 predicted proteins | sample 1951331 | NCBI WGS metagenome assembly ULLE01 (sample SAMEA4835518, study PRJEB28245) | human gut metagenome | biome: gut microbiome; material: fecal sample | place: Denmark | collected 2008
ATTTATATGCTGCTTTTGCCACTCCATATTTTCTTGAAAATTTTACTATTGACTCTTTATATTTTAATCTATCTGTGATATTATTACCCATAAGAGAGCACCGCCGATATGTTTATTTTTGGTCATTTAAACAATACCATTTTTGTGCTCTCTTTTCAATATTTTATTTTCAATGTATTTGTGACATATCTATTTTAAACCTATATCACTTGCTTCATAAAATTTATATTGAGTTTTACATACTTTCCTTGTCAAATATTTTATGCTTATTAATATAAACTAAATACATTCACTGTTTATATAATCTAATAGCTCATTTTTTATTTCTTCATTTGATACTTCACTTATACTATTAGCATATTCAAGTACATCCTCTTCCATTGGTAAATTTGATTTGTTAATTTCAAATTCTTCTAATATTGGTATTATTTTTTCTTCCATTGTAGGATAATATTTGTATAATGTATCATAAGCATTTAATGGTTTATCTGGTTTTGTATATCTGGCACTTTCCCAATCTAATACCATTTCAACATAATCTATATAGTCTTTTTCTAGTTCATTTTTATGATGTGACGATAATCTTCTATGTATTTGAGACACATCCTTTTTATCATAAAACAAATACATAAACATTTTATCTAAATCATGATTTTTCATCCTACATAAAATTGCATCTTTATTTTCTTTTATGTACTTATTTGCTAAGTACATAACTACTTTTCTATGTTTATATGTATATTTTAAATTTGATTCATTTTTCATAATATTTTCCATCCTTTTTTTTCTCCTAAAATTAAAAATTTTTTTATAGTTTTTGTTTTCACCACCTTTATAATAATTTTATCATCATATTATTACTATATTTATAATAAATTTATAACATAAAATTCATTAAAATACTATTGTACTTTTAATGCAAATTTTGATAAAAAAATTGCACAAAAAGTGCAAAAAAGTTGAAAGTTGTTTGTTTTTTGCACTTTTTTATGATACAATATGTTTTAATTTTTTCTATAATGGCTGTAATGTACTTATTAAGCAGTATTCAGCTCTTTTAAAATTTATTAGGTTTTATTAAAATTCCTAAATGTTTTATGCTAAAGGTTTCATTGTTGGGAATAATAGTACATCTCTTATTGATGCTGAATCTGTAAGTAACATTACCAAACGGTCAATTCCCATTCCCATGCCTCCTGTTGGTGGCATTCCATATTCTAATGCTTGCACAAAGTCATCGTCCATCATATTTGCTTCTTCGTCTCCTGCTTCTCTTGCTTGTACCTGTTTCAAAAATCTTTCATATTGGTCAATAGGATCATTTAATTCTGAGTATGCATTTGCATATTCTCTACCTCCTATAAACAATTCAAATCTTTGTGTCATTCTTGGATTATCTTTACACTTTTTGGTTAGAGGTGAATTTTCTATTGGATATTCATATAAAAATGTTGGTTGTCTTAATGTTTCTTCAACTTTTTCTTCAAATACTTGTACTATTATGTCACCTCTGGTTGTTTTTATTGGATCAATTTCCATGTTTAAATCTTTTGCAATTTTCTGTGCTTCTTCATCTGTTTCTACAGTATTAAAATCAACACCTGTAACTTCTTTAATACTATCAATCATAGTAATTCTTCTAAATGGTTTTTCTAGGTCAATTTCTTCACCTTGATATGATATTTTTCCAGTACCGCATACTTTGTTAGCACATCTTCTTATTAGTTCTTCGGTTATATTCATCATACCTTCTAAATTTGTATATGCCTCATAAAGTTCTATACAAGTAAACTCTGGATTATGCTTTATATCCATACCTTCATTTCTAAAGTTTCTTCCTATCTCATAAACTTTATCAAATCCACCAACAATAAGTCTTTTTAAATATAATTCTGTTGCAATTCTTAAATACATATCTATATCTAGAGTATTATGATGTGTTATAAATGGCCTTGCAGAAGCTCCACCTGGTATAGTCTGTAATATAGGTGTTTCAACTTCCATAAATCCTTTTTCATCTAACATATTTCTGATTTCTTTAATTATTAATGATCTCTTTTTAAATGTTTCTTTTACTTCAGGGTTCATAATTAAATCTACAGACCTCTGGCGATAACGTAAATCTGTATCTTTTAGTCCATGAAATTTTTCTGGAAGTGGTCTTAGAGACTTTGAAAGAAGTATTACTTCTTTTGCATGAATAGATATTTCACCTGTCCTTGTTTTAAATACAAAACCTGTAATTCCAATTATATCTCCTATATCATCTTCTTTAAATTGTTTATAACTCTCTTCTCCCAGATCATTTATGCTTACATAACTTTGAATTTTTCCATCTCCATCTTGAATATGGCAGAATGATGCTTTTCCCATTATTCTTTTAGCCATAATTCTTCCAGCTATTGTTACATCTTTCCCTTCTAATTCTTCATAATTATCTATTATTTCTTTACTTGTATGAGTTATATCAAATTTTGTTATCTCAAAAGGATTCTTATTATTTTGTTTTAATTTTTCTAATTTTTCTCTCCTTATTATCATTAATTGGTTTAAATCCAATTCTTGTTCTAAATTGTTGTTTGTTTCTTCATTCATACTTTTCATCCCTTTCTAGGCTTATGTCTAATATTTCGCCATAAAATAATATGTATTATTATACCCTAAAAGTAAGAACATGTAAACAGTTTTGTGGGATTAATGTTTATTTTTCAATAAAAATGAGTACCATTTTTGGCACTCATCTTGAAGGTATTTGTTTAACTAGCATTTTGTTTTATTTATTATCATTCCTCCTTAGCATCAGATTTTATACATATAGCTTTAAGACAAATTTAATAATATTATTAAATTTCTTATATAGAATTTGAACAAAATTTTGATATGACAAAAAAACATATGTTTAAATATGAAAAATTCATTATATTTTGAGATTTTTTTGAAGATAATTGTGATTTTTGAGATTTCAGACTAAAAATTTAAGAAATCTAACTTTTTTGATTTAAGTTTTTTGACATTAATAAATTCAAACTTTGCTATAAATATAATTGTTAATTTAATTATAACTGTTTATTTACTTAAATTCAAGAAAAATCGTGTGTCATAAAACGACATTATTCTTGTTTGTTTTAGTGTCTTAAAACCTCATTTTTTTATGAGGTTTTAAGGACATTAATTATATTTTCCATTAAGAAGCTTTTCGTAATTCTATTGCATGCTGTTTAGAGATTTCTGTTACCTCTCCTGTTGCTATTCTTGCTATTTCATTTATAGTTTCGTCCTCATTTAGCTGCTTTATTGTTGTTACTGTTTTTTCTTCTTTTACATTTTTACTTATATAATAATTATAGTCTCCTCTTGCCGCAATTGGCGCCAAGTGAGTTATACATATTACTTGATGTACTTTTGATATTATTTTTAGTTTCTCTCCTACTGCTTTTGCCGCTTTTCCGCTTATTCCTGTATCTATCTCATCAAATACCAAAACAGGAACATCATCTGTTTTAGCAAATACAGACTTAATAGCTAACATTAATCTTGACATTTCTCCACCTGATGCTACTTTTACAAGTGGTTTTGTTGTTTCTCCTATATTAGTACAAATATAGAACTCTACTTTGTTTAATCCATTAATATTGAATTCTTGTAATCTTTCTATTTTTATTTCAAAAATGGAATTAAGCATTTCTAAATCCTTTAACTCAGTATTTATTTTTTCAGATAATTCATTGGCATATTCTATTCTTATTTTTTCCATTGATTCCGCACATTTGCTCATTTCTTCTTCCAATTCTTTTATTCTTGTTCTCAATATTTTGTTATATTCTTCAGCATTTTCAATTTCATATATCTGTTTCTCTACATTTTCTTTATACTTTGATATTTCTTCTATGCTATTTCCATATTTTCTTTTAAGAGAATATATGATATCTAATCTTTTTTCTATGTCGTCTCTTTCACACTCGTCAAAGCATATTTGAGTTTTCATATTTTCAAAATCCCTTGAATGTTCCTGTATTTCATAATATATGTTTTTAAGATCAATTAATTTTTCTTTATATATCTCTCCATATTCCTCTATTTTTTCTAATGCTTTTATAGAATTGCTTAATCCATCAATTACTTGATTTGATAAAGTTTCATCTATTTCGGTTAAATTTATATGTAATTTTTCAGAGTTTACTATTATATTTCTCTTTTCTTCTAATTCCTCGTCTTCTCGTGATTTCAAGTTTGCTTGCGCTATTTCATTTAATTGATACCTTAATAAATCTAGTCTTCTCTCTTTTTCTTTTTCATCTCCATAATTTTTTTGTAATTCTTCTTGTTTCTTTTTGTATTCGGTATATAACTCCAAATAAAATTCTTTTTGCTTTTTTAATTTATCTCCTATAAAGGAATCCAAATAATTTATATGATATTTCGGATCCAATAAAAGTTGATTGTCCTGTTGCCCATGTATATCTATTATTTTTTTCATTATATCTTTTAATTCATTTACTGTTATAAGCCTTCCATTTATTTTACACGAGTTTCTACCATTTGAATAAATTTCTCTTGTAATAATTATATTTCCATCAATCGCTCTTTCGTCTTCTGGGCAATACATACTAAGTTCAACAAACGAATAATTTTCCCCTTTTCTTATCATTTCCTTTGAGAATCTTCCCCCAGCAACAATTGCTAATGAATCTATTATTAAGGTTTTACCTGCTCCCGTTTCTCCTGTTAATACATTCAACCCTTCATTAAAATCTATTGTTATATCATCTATTATTCCTATATTTTTTATATGTAATGTTGTTATCATATGCCCTCCTTGCAAATTTTTGTTTTATAGAATTGTTGTTTGTATTGTACATCCGTTTCTTATTATTGTCAAGCGAACGTTCAAATTTTTTCTAGATATTTTTCTTTAACATCTTGACTTCCACCTGTAAAATATGCTACACTTAGTAAGTAGTTAAATGGCCCCTTGGTCAAGCGGTTAAGACGCAGCCCTCTCAAGGCTGAATCATGGGTTCGATTCCCGTAGGGGTCACCACAACAAAAAACATACACTTATTGCTGTGTATGTTTTTTATTTATATCAATTACCATTTCTAGTATTTCTTTTAATCTTTTCTCTTGTTTTGTTAAATACAAATATCCTATTAAGGCTTCAAAAGCTGTTGAGTACATATATTCTTGCACAGTTGCGTTTTTCGCTATGTGATGATTTTCTGCATTTCTGCCTCTTTTCACTATTTCTTTTTCTTTATCTGTAAGCATTTCCTCTATTTTTTGTAGTGCTTTTGCTTGTGCAGGAGCTTTTACATATTTTATTGCTTCTACATGTAACTTATGTGGCTTTAGATTTGTTTTATTTATCAGATATGTTCTAATATATAATTCAAAAACAGCGTCTCCTATATATGCCAACGTGAGTGGTGCCATCATATTTATTTTTTCTTCTTCTTTTTCTATATTTATTAATTCCATTTTTGTCTTTCCTTTCTTAAGCTAGTAATTTCTTCGAAGTGTGGGCGATTAAAATCGCCCCTACATTTTTCACAGATTACTTTACACTATCCCTATGTTTTATGCACTTGTTCTAATGTTATTTCTCCTAATTTTCCATTTCTAAAATCATCTAATATAATACCAGCTGTTTTTTCTTGATCAACATATCCTCCAGATATTAGAGCTCCTCTTTTTTTGCCAATTTCATCCAATATTGCTAAAACCAACTCATTTTCTTCTAAATCTTGTTCCATTATTTTATGTATCTGGTCTGGGTCTAATTTATATCTTTCAATTATATTCTTTCTATAATTTTTAACTAGAAACTTCAACAATTGAAAACCTATCTCTATTGTTTGTAATATGTCATCTTTAATTGTTCCTGTATACGCCAAATTTAATGCTACTTGTTCATTCTCAAATTTAGGCCATAATACGCCTGGGGTGTCCATAAGTTCTATATTATCATCTACCTTTATCCACTGTTTCTGCCTTGTTATACCCGGCTTGTTTCCAACCTGTGCAGATGCTTTTTTAGAAATTCTATTTATAAATGATGACTTTCCAACATTTGGTATTCCTAAAATCATAATTCTTATTGATTTTCCAATTCTTCCCTTTTGTACATATGTTTCCGCTTCGTAACATTTTCTTATTGCATTAATGCATTCCTTTATTCCTTTTCCAGAGTTAGAATCTACTAAGATCGCTAAATCCCCCTTATTCTTGAAATACCTAATCCACTTCTCGTTTTGGTTTTTATCTGCTAAATCAGATTTATTCAATACAATAATTCTTTTTTTATTTTGTATTAACTTATTTATATCTGGATTTTGACTTGCTATTGGTATTCGTGCATCCAATATTTCTATCACTATATCTATTAATTTTAGGTCCTCAGCAATTTGTCTCTTTGTTTTTGCCATATGACCTGGATACCAGTTGATTCCGACTGATGGAAAACTTTTTGGACTATCATCTTTTTTCTTTTCTGCTCTGATTTTTCTTTTTTGATACATATCCATTTTAATCACTTCCTTTTTACAACTTGTAATTTGTATCTTACTATTTTATTTCAAATTCTACATAAAAATTTTCTTGCACATTCGCAGATGATGTTATATTTTCTTCTGTTGTAAATTTCTTTACCAATCTATATTTACCATTACTTAATTCATCATATCCTATTATCCAATTTATTTCTATTTCTATTTGTTCATTACTTTTTAGTGAATATAATACATCATTCCAAGATAAAATTTCTTTTGGTTCATATACATTAAATGTTCCATTTTCCTCTTTTTCTAAATAATATTGAGATCCATAAAAATAATTTTGTTTTGCATTATTTTTTATAATTAAAGTTATTCCCTTTTTCGTTAATGTACCTTCTTTTATGGATATAGATATTTTATCATCTTGTAAATATGAATAATGTTCTTTTACTTGATTATCAATTTTATTTCTATCTACAAGGTCATCATTTAACTTGTTTCTTATATCTAGTGGGAAAATTTCTTTAATTGATTTTGAATATTCAGAACCATCTCTTGGTATTTTGTAGTCTATAATTTCATTATCTTTTATTATAAATTTATGAGGAATTGAATATCCACCATTACTAATTAATTTACCATCTTGTACATAATAACTCTCAACTAATGCCCATATATATACATAAGTTTCATCATCTTTTTCTTTTATACCTAATCTTGCAATATCTGTAAACACTTGAAAATCACTTACATTATAATTAGGTTTAGCATTTTTTTCTTCTACAAAATAATGTGGCTGTTCTTTACTAATAAGATATTCTTCTACTTTGTCATATAATTCTTCTTTACCCTTAACTTCTATTTCTTTTGAATTATTATTTAGTCCTACAACAATGACACCTATAATTCCTAAAATAAATATAGCTATTGCTAATATTATTAGTGCAATTTTTGTTTCTTTTTTCATAATCTACCTCCTCGACAAATTACTATTTTATTTCATCAAGTTTCTTTTGCTCTTTTATTTCTAATTTTTTCCTTTCTCTTTCAAGTTCTTTTAAACTCTTTTTAGGTGTTGGCATTTCTTCCGGCATCATTCCACCAATATCTGCAATTGCCTTTCTAACTTTTTTTCCTACCTCATAATGTACATCTTTTGCTTCTTTCTCACCTTGTACATTATCTTTTAAAAGTTTTTGCTTAGTTTGATTTATTCTAAATAAATTAGCAACTAACTCATCTTCATTCATATTATCTAAAATATCTTCTCTATATCTTAATTTTTTTCTTTTAAAAATATCATCAGCGGTTTCACCATTATATAATCCTTTATATCCTGCATTATGAAATTCAGCCATATTTTTAACACCAACAGAAGACGCAACTTTTTGCAACGTATAATTACCTTGCTTTGTTAATTTTCTTTGATAAAATCTTTTTTCATCGTCTGATAAAGAATCATATTCTTGTTCAGTTATTTCTTGTTTTCTTGTTTGAATAGCAAAATATGTTTGTCCTAAGGCAACAACTTCTTTGCTTGGATCTGCATTTTGAACTATCAAATAACATATGTATCTTGAAAGTTTATAATCTTGTATATTAGCAATGGCATTATTATTTCTTTTTGACAACCTGTTGACCTCAACAAGTTGTTCATCTACATTAAATCCGGAATTATTACAAGCTTCTTTTGCTTTGTTTAAAACCTTTAAAAAATTTCTCCAATCTCTATATTCTAAAACTTTTGAAAGTTCTCTAGCATACCAATATTCATTTCCATATTCATCCATATGTTTAATATTTTCAAAAATATTATTAGTATATCTATCTACAATTTTCTTCATTACTACCTCCTTCTTCATTTTTTATATAAAAGTTTTCCTTAAGTCGTAATTACCCCCTTTTTCTTCAAAATCCAATTGATTTTTACTTATAAAATGTAAAAAGGAATAAGACCAAAAGACTTTATTTATAAAACTTCATAGGAAGTTTTCCATAAGTCGGTTTATACCAGTTAAGAACGACTTTAGTTAACTTTTCTTCCTGATTGTTATTTTTCTTTTCTGCTCTGATTTTTCTTTTTTGATACATGTCCATTATTTATCACTTCCTTTTTTATAATTTGTCTTTTACTTATTGCATAATGTTATAACTACTAATTCTGGTCTGTTATTTATTCTAAGTGGTATAATACTATTTCCAATTCCTCTGCTCACTACCATAGTAGTCTTATTTTTTTCAATTACTCCACTTGTATATTTAGGGAAAAAGCCTTGATTTGGTGCAATAATACCACCTATAAATGGAATTCTTATTTGTCCACCATGAGCGTGTCCAGTTAATATTAAATCTATTTTCTTTTCGACATAGGTATCAAATAATTCTGGTCTATGGGATAATAATATATTATATTTATCTCCATTATATTTTGTATTATCTAATTCCACTTTTACTATTTCAGAATCTGATATAAAACTTTCGTGAGCCATTCTTGGATCATCTATACCTATTAAATTTATTGACGATTCATTTATTTTTAATTCTTCTTTTTTATTTTCTAAAATAACAACTTTATTTTCGGCTAATTGTTCTTTAATTTTTGTATAACTCTTAACACTTGCTTCATGATTACCAGAAACATAGTAAATTGGAGCAACAGCATTTATTTTCTTAATAAAATTCATAGCAACTTCTACATTCGTTTTATTAGAATCAATAAAATCTCCTGTTACAACAATAATATTGGGCTTTTGTTTTTCTATTTCTTTTATTAAATCATTAGTTAGAGTATTAGATTGATTATTATGAAAATCTGATATTTGCACTATTTTATAATTATTAAAATCAACAGGTATATTATTATTAACTATTTTATAATTACTTACTTGTAATTTTGTGTTTTCATAGTGTAAATACAATCCACATAAAACTATTGTAATCGTAATAAAAATCATAATTATAACTTTCCTTTTCATAACCAACCTCATCATCATATTACTATTCATTTGTTTCATTAACTGCTGTTACATAAAATCCTAATTGTCCTATATATTCTGGTTTAAATTCGCTTGCTTTTAATTCAACAACTACATAACATCTAAGTTCCAAATGATAAAATAGCAAATCAATATAAAAATCTTGATTATCAACTGAAATTTTGTATTGATTTCCAACAAAACTAAAGCCTTTTCCTAATTCTAGCAATACATTTTTTATTTTATTTATTAAAGCGGTTTCCAATTCTTTTTCCTTATATTCTTCTTTTAATGTAATAAAATCAAAAATATATGGATCTTTTATGGTATTATTCATTAAATCACTATCTTTTGGAGGTAACATTGCATTAAAATTATTGTTACTATTTCCTATTCTTTTATGAAATTTTGTTTCAATTTGAATAGCAAGTACATTTCTACTCCATCCATTTTTAATAGTATTTTCGGCATATATTTTTCTAATATCCTTATCTTTAATTTTTTCAATTAGTAATAAATTATGTCCCCAAGGTAATTTGGCAACAAGCTGTTGCCATTTTTCATCATCAGCATATTCTTCATAGAATAATCTCATTGACCTTATATTTCTTTCAGAAAAGCCTTTCATATTAGGAAAAGTTAATTTAAGTTCTATTGACACTTGCTTCGTAAAATTATTTCCATATTGCTTGTTTTCTGAAACGATTTTTCCTAATTTAAAATACAACATAATTAAATTACTATTAACTTCTTGCATAGTTTTAATTTGCGTATTTATAATTTCTTCTTTAATATTACTAATAATATCTTTAAAATTTTTATCTAGCATAATTCACATCCTTTCCATTGTTTTTCATAACTCCTGCACATTTATTTTTTTAACACTTTTCAAGTAAAAATATGTTTAAAATGTAAAAAGAGATTTTTTTTTCTTTTATTTTCAAGGGTTTAATAGTGTTCTTACCTAATTTTTATTAATTTTTTATTAAAAATTGTAAAAAGGATTTTAATTAAAAGTCTTATAAAATAAGGGTTTTAAAGAGAGTTTATATAAGTCGTTCTTTACCAGTTGATATTGGTCTTTTGAAACACTTTTTCATTATCTTGATTACTCATTAGAAATCACTTCCTTTTTTCTATAACATTATGTCATAATTATAAATAGATTTTATATCTTACTTAAAAATAATCTCAATACTTTTATCTTCATGAATAAAAATATTATCGATATATTTTACAATTCTATTTCTTGTTAAAACTTTTATATCTTTATTTTCTATTCTTTTTAAAATCATTTGATTTAATATTTCATCAGATAATTTATTTTTTTCTATGGAATGATTAGTACAATTACCATTTGTTATATAGCTTTTACAATAATAATATTCTTTATTTTTTCCTTTCTTTATATACATTGATTGATTACAATCCTTACACTTAAAATAACCAGATAAAATATCTTCTCCATTATTAGTTTTATTTCTTTTAAGAATTTTTAATAATTTTTG
>ULLE01005845.1_pt1 | contig 10945 bp, 12 predicted proteins | sample 1951331 | NCBI WGS metagenome assembly ULLE01 (sample SAMEA4835518, study PRJEB28245) | human gut metagenome | biome: gut microbiome; material: fecal sample | place: Denmark | collected 2008
CATATCTCCCCTATATTTATCGAGTGAGCCGGATAAGCTCCTATGTTCTATCATGGATGCGAAATAGATACGTATAAAAAAGAAAAAAGGTTAGAGTTTTTGAAAACTCTAACCTTTACTATTCTTTGTAAGTGCGCTCCAGGATGGGCTTGAACCAACGACCCCCTGATTAACAGTCAGGTGCTCTAACCAACTGAGCTACTGAAGCTTTTTGCTTTACTTCCGTGCGACTGTCTTTTGTTGTGGAGCAGTGCATTTCTGTATTGCGAGTGCAAAGGTATAGAGATTTGTGGAAATCACCAAATGTTTGAGGGATTTTTTTCAAAAAAGTGCGAAAAAATGTGTCTGACTCGGTTTTCACCTATTTATATATAGAAGATAAGACAATATTTTGAAGGTGAGAGAAGAGGGGAACGGTCGTATTTATGGAGTATTGGAAAAGTAGAAACAAGGGTGTTGAGGGATATGAAGGGCAATTTTACAGAAAAAAATAATCGTTGTAATAGTAGAAAGGACGTTTTTTGTGATTTTTCCGTAAGTACGGAGAGATATTTCTCCTGTTTTTATTCGAAGACGACGGTTTTGTTGGAGAAATAATGAAATAAAAATTGTTAAAGGGCTACGTTGAAGCTGAATCCGATAATGAAGAATAGAATATATAAGATCTTGTTAGATGGGGATGCGTCTCTGGAGGCAGATAAGTGATTATCCATCTTATGGAAGCGAATGATGCGTGTTGCAGATCGGCGGCTTGAGGTCGGATAAGATATTACGATCTTAATTTTGCGCATGTTTCGTGGGCTTGCCCTATGGGTAGTAACGTATTGATGCTTTACGGTGTTTGTGTTGGAGATAGTGTTCCGTAGAATGTTGGAGCGATCGCTCCGGAGGTCTGTTTCTACGTGATGGATTAAGTAGACAGACGAGTGCGGAGACACATTCTTGTTATAGTGCGTCGCCGTACAGGCTGCAGGCTTCTTCCTGGATGGCTGGGGGTAGCATGCCGTCTATGGGCTCGCCTTCGGCAATACGGTGGCGGATATCTGTGGAGCTGAAGGGATACAGCTCTGTCTGGGCCAGATGCACGGTAGAGGGTAATGTGGAGGCATCGACGGGATAGCCTTCGCGGGGATAGACGACGATCTCGTAGCGCTGAAGGAGCTCTTCATAGTGTCCCCAGCGGTCGAAGGCTAGCCAGTTGTCTGATCCGATGAGGAGCACCCATTGACGGTCGGGATAGTCCTCAGAGAGATGGCGCAATGTCTTCCAGGAGTAGTTGGGCTGTGGGAGATGGAATTCGTAGTCACTGGCTACGAGTCCTTCTTCGCCTTCAAGGGCTTTCCTTACCATATCCAGCCGTTCGTTGTCGTCGAGCAGATCGGTGGCGTCACGCTTGAAGGGGTTGAGTGGCGTCACGACAAACCACACCTCATCCAGCCCTGCCAGTTGCCGGAGCTGCCGGGCCAGTGCGATATGTCCGTTATGTATGGGATTAAAAGAGCCTCCGAAAAAGCCGGTGCGAAGCATAGTGTAATCTGTCGTGGTGGTTGGTAGTGGGATTATAAGCCGGCAGAAAGAGAGGGGCGTCGTGCCATTGTCTTTCTGCCGGTAGAGGTTTTTATTTGCCGAGGAAGGCCTTTACGAGTTGGTAGGTCTCCTCCTCAGCCTTGGCAAGGTCGTCGTTCACCACGATGTGGTCGAACTTAGGGGCGAATGTCATCTCGTATCCTGCCTTTGCCAGACGTTGCTCGATCACCTCGGGAGCATCGGTGGCCCGTGAGGTGAGGCGATGGCGTAGCTCTTCCACCGAAGGTGGCTGGATGAAGATGCTCATGGCGCGGTCGCCATAATATTGCTTGATGTTGCATCCGCCTTTCACGTCGACATCGAATGTCACGTTCTGTCCTGCAGCGGCCTGCTCTTCCACCTGCGACTTCAGTGTGCCGTAGAAGCGGCCGGGATACACCTCCTCATACTCGAGGAAGTCGTCCTTCTCGATGCGGGCGCGAAACTCATCGGTCGTGAGGAAGAAGTACTCCACGCCGTTCTGCTCCGTTCCACGCGGCGCACGTGAGGTGCAGCTGATGCTGAAGGCCAGGTTGAGTTCGGGATGCTCCTTCATGAGCCATCCCACGATCGTGCTCTTGCCGCTGCCGCTTGGCGCGGAGAAGATCAGGAGCTTACCGGGTTGAATCTGTTCTGCCATAGTTGTGCCTGTCGTTAGAGATGCCGCCGCTGCCCTCGGACTTGTCGTGACAGCGGCGGTACATTAATGATTGTCTGGTGTGGGCTTAAAGGGCGTTGAGCACCTGCTCCTTGATCTGCTCGAGCTGGTCTTTCATCTTCACCACGATGTTCTGCATCTCTGCCTGGTTGCTCTTCGAGCCCGTGGTGTTGATCTCACGTCCCATCTCCTGTGCGATGAATCCGAGCTTCTTGCCGTTGGGCTGCTCTTCGGCCATCGTCTCACGGAAGTATTTCAGATGGTTGGTCAGACGCTGTTTCTCTTCGCTGATGTCGAGCTTCTCAATATAGTAGATGAGCTCCTGCTCCAGACGGTTCTTGTCATAGTCCACCTCGGGGATCTGCTCCAGTCCCTTGATGATCGTCTCCTTGATCTTCGGCACGCGTGCCTTCTCGTAAGGCTCGATCTCGTGGAGGAGAGCCTCGATGGTGTCCACCTTCTCATGGAATTTCTTTTCCAGCGCGGCACCTTCCTGACGGCGGAAGCTGATCAGCGCTTCCAGTGCCTGGTCGATAGCCCGGCGGACAACGGCCCATTCCTCGTCGGTGAGCGTCTCCGTCTCCGTCTTCGTCAGCACGTCGGGCATGCGCAGCAGCGTGGGCATCCAGTCTTGCGGCTCGGGAATGCCGGCCTTGGCAGAGATGTCCTTCAACTGGTGATAATAGTTTTCCACCAGTGCGGCATTGATGGGTGTGGCGCTCGTCAATGCATCCTGCTCAATCCATATAGAGAAGTCCACCTTGCCACGGAATAGCTTTTGGGCAATGAGCTGGCGTATCTCCATTTCCTTCTCACGGTAGAGTGGAGCAATGCGCGTGGAGAGATCGAGCGACTTGGAATTGAGGCTCTTGATCTCCACATTAATCTTCTTGTCACCATAGGTTACGACCGATTTGCCGTAGCCAGTCATCGATAGTATCATAATCTTGCGAGTTAAATATCCGCAAAAGTACACATTTTGTGTGGAAAAGCCGTATATTTGCACTTTAATAAGTATAAAATTTATTTTATGTCGTGCATATTGAACATTGAGACGAGCACTAACGTGTGCTCTGTAGCTGTCTCGCAGGACGGCCAATGTATCTTTGAGAAAGAGGACCATTCAGGGCCCAACCATGCCGAGAAGCTCGGCACATTTGTTGATGAGGCACTGTCGTTTACAGATAATCATGCCATTCCTTTCGATGCCGTGGCCGTGAGCTGCGGTCCCGGCTCTTATACCGGTCTGCGTATCGGCGTGAGCATGGCCAAGGGCATCTGCTACGGCCGTGGGCTGAAGCTCATCGGCGTCCCCACGCTGGAGGTGCTCTGTGTGCCGGTATTGCTCCATGAGATGGTGGAAGAGGAGGATGCCCTTCTTTGCCCTATGCTCGATGCTCGTCGCATGGAGGTGTACGCCCAGATTCTCGATCGTGGCCTGAAGGAGATCCGTCCTATCCACGCCGATGTAGTGGAGGCCGACACCTATAAGGAGTGGCTCGATGCACATCCGGTCTATTTCTTCGGCAATGGAGCTGCCAAGTGCAAGGACGTGATCACTCATCCCAACGCCCACTTTATCAGTGGCATAGAGCCGTTGGCCAAGAATATGATGCCGTTGGCAGAGAAGCGCAATGCCAATGAGAAGTGGGAGGATGTGGCCTACTTCGTGCCCTTCTATCTGAAGAACTTTGTGGCTAAGCTGCCTCGTAAACTTTTATAAACAGGAACAATGGACATTCAAGGATTAGACTATAATACACAGCGCGACCGTCTCGTCATGCCGGAGTATGGGCGTGAGGTGCAGCGCATGGTAGAGCATGCCATCAGCCTGCCCGAGAAGGCCGACCGGGAAGCCTGCGCCAAGGCCATCGTCCGGACCATGGAGCGTATGAACCCGCAGGTACGCCAGGAGGCCGACTACCAGCAGAAACTTTGGGATCAGCTGGCTATCATGAGCGATTTCAAGCTCGACATCGACTGGCCTTATGACGTCAGCGAGGCCCGTAAGATGCAGGTCAGCCCTGAGCCCATTGAGTATCCCCGGCAGCATATTCCCATCCGCCATTATGGCAGCATGGTGTTTGAGCTTTTCGAGAAACTGGAGTCGATGCCCGAAGGTCCCGAGCGTGATGAGCTCGCTGCCCTTACCGCCAATCAGATGAAGCGCGACCTCGTGCAATGGAGCCATGGAAGCTCCGACGACGAGAAGGTGGTCAGCGATCTGGCGAAATACACCCATGGCGTGATCCAGCTCGATCTCAACACATTCCGTTTTGCCAAGGTGGAACAGTCCTTGCCAAATGAGCGTGGCGGAAAGCGCAAACGCAGATAATATGCCCGAAACCGGTCGCCCTCCGTCTGTGACATGCTATGTGGAGGCGTGACGGTCTAATTTGCAAAAACTAAGGCTATGAAATCATTCATCATTGAAGGCGGTCATCCGCTGCAAGGTACGATCACCCCTCAGGGCGCCAAGAACGAGGCGCTGGAAGTGATCTGTGCCGCCCTGCTTACCGACGATCCCGTACGCATTGACAATATACCCGATATTCTCGATGTGAAGAATCTTATCAACCTCCTCGTCGATATCGGCGTGAAGGTGACGCACAATGCGCGCAATAGTTATACCTTCCAGGCAGATGAACTGAAACTGGACTATCTCGACAGTATCGAGTTCGTGAAGAAGTGTGCCTCCTTGCGTGGCTCGGTGTTGATGATCGGTCCGCTGCTGGGCAGGTTCGGTAAGGCGACGGTGGCCAAGCCCGGTGGTGACAAGATAGGACGCCGGCGGCTCGACACCCATTTCCTGGGATTTAAGAATCTGGGTGCCACGTTCGAGAAGGATCCCACACGTGAGGTGTATCACATCCACGGTGAGGAGCTCACGGGCAAGTATATGCTCCTCGATGAGGCCTCGGTCACCGGTACCGCCAATATCATCATGGCAGCCGTGATGGCCAAGGGGACGACGACGATCTACAACGCTGCCTGCGAGCCTTACATCCAGCAGCTCTGCCATCTGCTCAATGCCATGGGTGCCAATATCTCCGGTATTGCCAGCAACCTGCTGACCATCGTGGGTGTGGAGCATCTTCACGGAGCTAGTCATACGGTGCTGCCCGATATGATCGAGGTGGGCTCTTTCATCGGCATGGCTGCCATGGTAGGCAATGGCGTGACGATCAAGAACGTGTCGGTGCGCAATCTCGGCATCATCCCCGATGCCTTCCGCCGGCTTGGCGTGCAGGTGGATGTGAAGGGTGACGACCTTTTCATCCCGCGTCAGGAGCACTACGAGGTGGACTCGTTCATCGACGGGACGATCATGACGCTGAGCGATGCCACGTGGCCCGGCCTCACGCCCGACCTTCTTTCCGTGCTCCTTGTCGTAGCGACGCAGGCCCGTGGCTCCGTGCTCATCCATCAGAAGATGTTCGAGAGCCGTCTGTTCTTCGTCGATAAGCTCATCGATATGGGTGCCAACATTATCCTCTGCGATCCCCACCGTGCCGTGGTGATCGGTCAGGATCATCAGAAGCGGTTGCGTGCGGGCCGCATGACGAGTCCCGATATCCGTGCGGGTATCGCCCTGCTCATCGCGGCGATGAGTGCCGATGGTACGAGCCGTATAGAAAACATCGCACAGATCGACCGCGGCTATCAGGACATTGAGAAACGACTCAACAAGCTGGGAGCAAAGATCCAGCGCATAGGCGATTAGCCGCTAGTGGCCCTCCATCGGCAGGGTGGCCCTCCGGGTCTTCTGGGGACGGCTGTCGTATGTGGAGACAACATCCAATAATATCCATTAGGTATGTCAGACAATTCTCTTTCTTGGCTTGGCCAGCCCGATGGCTGCTATCGCATCGGCCGGTTGGGCAAGCCTCACGGTGTGAAGGGTGAGATCTCTTTCCAGGTGGACGATGATGTGTTCGACCGTCTGGATTCCGATTTCGTGATCCTTGACGTCGATGGTCTTCCCGTCCCTTTCTTTTTTGAGGAATACCGTTTCAAGAGCGATGATATGGTCCTTGCCAAGTTCGAGGGCGTTGATACGGAAGAGGCGGCCCGCCGTCTGACGGGTTGCGGTGTGTATTTCCCGCGCGAGGCTGCCGATACGGATGATCAAGTGTCGAATGCGGAGATCGTGGGTTATAGCGTCATAGATGCCGTGTCGCACGAGACGGTCGGCACCATTCACCGGGTGGACGCTTCTACGGAGAATGTCCTCCTTGAGGTGACGACGGCCGATGGCCGTTCGGTCCTCCTGCCCATCAACGAGCATCTGCTTGACGATGTGGACAAGGAGACACGCAGTGTCTGTCTCCGGATTCCCGAGGGACTGCTTGATCTTTAATAAGCAATGAGACGGCCTCGCCCCCATGGAGGGATGAGGCCAGTATATATAATAAGGTAATGACAATGAAGAAACAACAGATATGTATCCTGGGCAGTACAGGTTCGATCGGCACGCAGGCCCTCGACGTGATCCGTCAGCATCCCGACCGTTACGAGGCCTATTGCCTGACGGCCAACAACAGCGTCGATAAGCTCGTCGCCCAGGCGCGCGAGTTCAGTCCGGCCTGTGTGGTGATAGCCAATGAGGATCATTATAAGGAGGTGCAGGATGCCCTCAGCGACCGTCCCGACATCAAGGTCTATGCCGGTAAGGAGGCCCTCAACGAGGTGGTGGAGGCCGGTCCGGTCGACATGGTGCTCGCATCGATGGTCGGCTTCTCCGGTCTTGTACCCACCATCCATGCCATCAAGGCGGGCAAGAAGATCTGCCTGGCCAACAAGGAGACGCTCGTCGTAGCCGGTGAGCTGATCCTCGACTTGGTGCGCCGGCATCATGTAGCGCTGCTCCCTGTCGACTCGGAGCACAGTGCCATCTTCCAGTGTCTCTATGGCGAGGATGCCGATCAGGTGGACAAGATCCTGCTCACCTGTTCGGGCGGCCCTTTCCGTCTTTTCACGCAGGAGCAGCTTGAGCACGTGACGGCTGCCGATGCCTTGAAGCATCCCACATGGGACATGGGCGCAAAGATCACGATTGACTCTGCCTCTCTGATGAATAAGGGCTTTGAGGTGATGGAGGCCCGTTGGCTCTTCGGAGTCCCCGCCGACCGTATTGAGGTGCTGATCCATCCGCAGAGCGTCATCCATAGCGGCGTGCAGTTCGTCGATGGTGCTGTGAAGGCACAGCTCGGCGTGCCCGACATGCGCTTGCCGATCCAGTATGCCTTCTCGTTCCCTGAGCGTCTGCCCTTGCAGGGTGAGCGGCTCGACCTCTTCAAGATGGGCCATCTCGATTTCTTCCGTCCCGATCAGGAGAAGTTCCGTTGTCTGGCATTGGCTTACGAGGCCATCGGCAAGGGCGGCAACATGCCCTGTATCCTTAACGCGGCTAACGAGGTGGCCAACCTGGCCTTCCGTCAGGGACGTCTCTCGTTCCTCGGCATGGCCGACGTGATCAGCAAGACGATGGAGCAGGCTACCTTCGACGCCACTCCCGATCTCGAGGTCTATCTGCAGACCGACCGGGAGGCACGCGCCATAGCGTCCGGACTGATAGGATAGTCATCCCGTGAAGAGATTCTTAGATGGGCTGTGCGGACCGGCCGTCCGCTTCCCCCATCAATAAACACAGTAAATTGTGATTTCGCGGCCTGCACCGCCCCTATGGCTTGTGGGCATCCAGGCCGCATCAATCCTATAATACCTATAAAAGTAGAATGGAAATTTTTCTGATTAAACTTCTTCAGTTTATCCTTGCCATCTCGCTTCTCGTGCTGCTCCATGAGGGTGGCCACATGTTCTTCTCGAAGCTCTTCGGCATCCGTGTGGAGAAATTCTTTATCTTCTTCGATGTCGGCATCGGCAAGTGGAGTGGCAAGCTCTTCAGCTTCAAGCTCAAGGGCGATACGGAATACGGCATGGGCTGGCTGCCGTTGGGCGGCTATTGCAAGATCTCGGGCATGATCGACGAGAGCTTCGACACAGAGCAGATGAAGCAGGCCCCTCAGCCATGGGAGTTCCGCACCCATCCGGCCTGGCAGCGCCTGCTGGTAATGATCGGTGGTGTGCTGGTCAATTTCCTGTTGGCCTTGTTCATCTATTCGATGATCATGTATCACTGGGGCGAGAGCTATGTGCGCATGGACAAGATGAGCTATGGCATGAAGTTCAGCGATGAGGCCAAGAAGCTCGGCTTCCGTGATCACGACAAGCTGCTCGGAACGGATCTCGGTGAGTTCAAGGATTTCAATGTGGATGTCTACCGCGATCTCTCCGAGGCACATACGGCTTATGTGGAGCGTCAGGGCAAGACGGTGAGCGTTCCCCTTCCCGGCAATCTCAATCTTCTCGACATGTTGAAGAAGACGCCTCAGTTTGCCCGCCCCTTCATCCCCGCTAAGGTGGACACCGTGCTGGAGACGATGCCCGCAACGGAGGACAGCAAGACGATGATCACCTCTCCGGCTTATAAGATCGGCCTGAAGAAGGGCGACATGATCCTCGCCGTTAATGGCGTGCCGGTCGATTCCTACAATGAGTTTACCGATCAGATGGGCGTGTTGTCCGACGAGCTGGCTGCTGCCAAGACCCATGCCGACAGCATGCGGATCTGTACGGTGACGATTGCCGTGATGCGTGCGGGAGCACCCTCCGGTGCCCGGACGTCAGCACAGGCCGCTTCCGTTAAGGCCGCCGCACAGGATACGGCATCTCTCACCACACCGACGACCGCTTCGGTCGACACCCTGAAGGCCGTGCTCACGTCCGATCTGAAGTTCGGCTTTGCCGTTGCCAGCGTACCGGCGCTCTACGAGAAGGAGACGACGCATGTCAGCTACGGCTTCCTGCAGAGCTTCCCGGCCGGTGTGAAATATGGTTGGGATGTGCTGGCCGGCTATGTGAGCGACATGAAGTATGTCTTCACGGCCGACGGCGCGAAGTCGCTTGGAGGCTTCGGCGCCATAGGTAGCCTCTTCCCCTCGCAGTGGGACTGGTATCTTTTCTGGAAGATGACAGCGTTCCTGAGCATCATTCTGGCTTTCATGAACATCCTTCCGATTCCTGCCCTCGATGGTGGTCATGTAGTGTTCCTGCTCTATGAGATCATTACAGGACGCAAGCCGGGCGAGAAGTTCATGATACGTGCGGAGTATGTCGGCTTCGCCATTCTTATCCTGCTGATGATCATCGCCAATCTCAACGACGTCCTACGATGGTTGGGAGTGATGTAAGTCCGGCATGGTAAACAACTTATACGACGGTACATCCGTATCCGTCTGTGTAGCCCCGGTATCGTACCGATCATTATTCTCGGTACGATACCCGGACTAGACAACGGAAAGAAAATAAACATGCTGTAACCGGCAGTTTATGATATTATAGTGTCTTTCGATATTTTGTCATTTCCCGATTCTTGTCCCAAAGGTATTAAGGCTGGCATCTTATGACGCTTCAAGAGGCTGCTTCTTCTTACCTTCATGCCGTCACAGGGACGGCGCTGTTTGTTTGGCTTTATTTGGAGAATGACAAAATGATTTTGGTATCCGGTATGGGATACAAGGCAGGTATTCTTTCTGAAAAGACTTCCATCCTGCTCTTGCACAGACTGAGTCTAGTCAATAAGGTAGCGGCAATAAGACTGCTACAGTCGTTTCAACTCACTGTCAATATTGCTGTGACTATGCAGCTTGTAGTCCTTGGGGTTTAACTGATAACGTAGGGTGAGGGAGACGGCGCGGTAGTCGTAGGTGTTCAACAGATTCATTGTCATTCTGTCGCTGTAAATCTCATTGCCGTCTTTCTGGGTATTGAAGATGTCGTTCACCTTGAGTTGCAGGCTGATGCGGTCGTGCCAGAACGTCTTTGTAGCATTGAAGTTAACCGACCCCAGATGGCGGTTGAGATGTACGTTGCGGTAATCTCCGGGACTCTGATAGTTGGCCGTGAGGAATATCGTGAATGTCGGGCTCACCTTGAAGCTATTGGAGAGCATGGCCACGCAGATAGGATCGTTCAGGCTGACGGTTCCCAACTGCGTATGAATGTGTAGGAATTGCTTGTTCATCGCGAGCGTCAGCTGTGGGTTCCAGAAGCCGAAGGTACGGGAGAGCACCACGGCCAGGCGCATCTGCTTTACCGAATTGAGATTCTTATAGGACATGACCGACACGGCGGGTTGCGACTCGAGTTGCGAGGCCCAATTGATGATGGCATTTCGTGTGTCGGAATAGCCGTTTAAGCGTATATTTTGCCATCATAGCATCAAAAAACTTGCAGAAATCATCTGCCATACAAAATAATTCTATAACTTTGCTCTCGGTGATCATAGCGATTATTGTTTGTAATCCTTTGTAATTTAGCACTATAAAGTTACAACGATTTTCGCTAATCACCAAATTTACACGCATTTACAATTCGTCGAACTCACGTTAAATAAATATCTTCGTCGAACACTTAGGTTTATAAATATGGAAAAAACAAAAAAACAATTTGTAGTTTTGTGTATAGTTTTAGTTTGCATCTTCACTTTAGTGTTTTCATTGTTCTGTAAATCAGCTACTAAAGATAGCGCAATTTCTCCATTAACAGATATTTTGACTGACAGTATTTCTCAAATTGTTTCGGCTTGTCCTGGTGAAATCGGGGTGGCGGTTATTATTAATAACACTGATACGGTTAAGGTCAATAATAAGAGTGTTT
>ULLE01030760.1_pt1 | contig 10909 bp, 10 predicted proteins | sample 1951331 | NCBI WGS metagenome assembly ULLE01 (sample SAMEA4835518, study PRJEB28245) | human gut metagenome | biome: gut microbiome; material: fecal sample | place: Denmark | collected 2008
ATACAATGCCCTTGAAAAAGAACTGGGTTACTAATAAATAAAAAAAGTGTGCGGACCGCTCTTTCGGGGGTGGTTCGTTCATTTTTCGGAAAACTCCTTTGTGTGGAAACCACGCGCAAAGGAGTTTTTTTGTATCTTCACCCTATCATATTTTAAACATTATCCGCCATGAATTCAGACACCCAACCGGTTTCACCCGGCCCCATGAAAATCATCTTCAACTACCAGAACGTGTTTTTCAGCTTCTTCTATGACGATGCCGACGCCTGCGTGCACCGCTCGCGCGAATATGCCATGAACTACGTGTTTTCCGGCGAAATGGTGCTCGACGACGGAAGCCGCCAGGTGCACGTGGGAAAAGGAGAGTGTGTGTTCATTCCGCGCGACCACCGGGTGACGATGTACAAGAAGGCCTGCTACGGGGAGCAGTATTGCGGCATCTACCTGTGTTTCACCCGTCCGTTCCTGCGCGAGATGTACGGCAAATACGCCCTTCAGAAAGACCGGGCAGGGAAGACGGAGAAGTTTACTCCCGGTGTGATGAAACTACCGCCTTCGGCCGAGATTGAGAGCCTTTTCGCCTCGATGACCCCTTACTTCAATCCCGAGGTGAAACCGCAGGACGACGTGATGCGCCTGAAGCTGGAAGAAGGATTGCTGGCCTTGCTCCACACGGACCGCCGCTTCATGACCGTGTTGTTCGATTTCAGTACCCCGTGGAAGATGGACATCCTCGACTTCATGAACCGGAACTACATGTACGAGTTCTCGCTCGAGGAACTGGCGCACTACACGGGACGCAGCCTGGCCACCTTCAAGCGCGATTTCAAGAAGGTGAGTGACCTGACGCCCGAGAAATGGCTCATCCGCAAACGGCTGGAAGTGGCTTATCGCCTGATAAAGGAAGAACACCGGAAAGTGGTGGAGGTCTATGCCGAAGTGGGCTTCAAGAACCCCTCGCATTTCTCCACGGCCTTCAAGAAGCAATACGGCATCCCGCCCACGGCCCTGGTGCCGACGCTCCCCGTCTGAGCCTTTCGGAAATGAAATTTGAGCCTCACAGAAATGCCTCTGTGGGGCTTTTGTGTTATTTTTGCCTCTGTAGAATCATAGAAATTTGTAGAATGGATCATAAAATGTGGAAGACGTTGTGCGCGGTATCGGCGGCCTGGTTTCTGGCTACGGGCAGCCTGCCCGCCGCAACGCCGGATGTAAAAACGGAGGTGAAAATGGAAAGACAGAGTTTGAATCTCACACAGGAATGGGACAAGGTGTTTCCCTTGAGCCCGAAGGTGAGCCACCGCAAGGTGACCTTTACGAACCGCTACGGCATCACTCTGGCGGCGGATATGTATGTGCCCAAACAGGCCGAAGGCAAGTTGCCGGCCATCGCCGTGAGCGGACCGTTCGGAGCCGTGAAGGAACAGTCGTCCGGGCTGTATGCCATGACACTGGCCGAACGAGGCTTCCTCACCATCGCCTTCGACCCCTCGTACACAGGTGAGAGCGGAGGTGAACCGCGCTACGTGGCTTCGCCCGACATCAATACGGAAGACTTCTGCGCGGCGGTCGACTTCCTGTCCACTTGCGACCAGGTGGATGCCGGCCGTATCGGTATCCTGGGCATCTGCGGATGGGGAGGCATGGCCCTCAACGCGGCGGCCATCGATACCCGTATCAAGGCCACGGTGACTTCTACGATGTACGACATGAGCCGCGTCACGGCCAACGGCTATTTCGATGCCATGGATACCGATACCCGCTATGAACAGCGCAGGCAGCTCAACGCCCAGCGCACGGAAGACTACCGCAACGGTACATACGCGCAGGCCGGGGGAGTGGTGGACCCGCTGCCCGCCGACGCGCCCCAGTTCGTGAAAGACTATCATGCGTATTACAAGACCCCGCGCGGCTACCACAAGCGCTCGCTCAACTCCAACAACGGGTGGAACAAGACCTCGGCCCTTTCGTTCATGAACATGCCCTTGCTGAGTTATAGCGATGAGATACGCAGTGCCGTGCTGATGATTCACGGCGAGAAGGCCCATTCGCGCTACTTCAGCGAGGATGCCTTCAAGAAGCTCAAGGGCGACAACAAGGAGCTGCTCATCATCCCCGGTGCCAGCCATGTGGACCTGTACGACCGGATGGACGTGATTCCTTTCGACAAGATCGAGCAGTTCTTCCGCACGTACCTGAAGTGAGACGGAACGCCTTCTTTAGTTACTATCGGAAATGTTCTTGGTGTACTATGAAGAAGAGAAATTTTTGATTAGACATGAAGGATTCTCCTGACCTTATCGCGAAAGGAAGGAGGACTTTTCATGTGATGATGTTCCAAATAATAAGGAACTTCCAAAATAAAAATGCATCCCAAAAGTGGTGTGAAACATCAAACTTTTGGGATGCATTTTCTTGTAATATAAGAAATACTCTGTGTGTATTTCTGTAGTCTTATTTCGGCGCCTTGCGGTAGAGGTAAATCGCAATGAACAGATACAAGATGTTTGGAATCCATACCGCGAGGTTGGGCGACGCGTTTCCGTTGATGGCGAAGGTCGACGAAATGGTCTGGAACAGGATGTAGGAGAAACTCAGGGCGATACCGATACCCAGGTGAAGTCCCATACCTCCTTTCCGCTTCTGCGACGAAAGCGAGAGCCCGATGACCGTCAGGATGAAGGCCGCGAACGAAGTGGCGATGCGCCGGTAGTATTCCACTTCGAACACCTTGATGTTGGCAAACCCTCGTTGCTTCTGCTTGTCGATGTATTCTCGTAGCTGGGGACTGGTCATGGTTTCCTGCTGCCCTCGGGTAATCAGGAAGTCCTGCGGCTCCATGTTGATGATGGAGTCCATCCGGTCGCCGCGGGTGATAGTCTCGCGCATGCCCTTCATCTCGCGGATCATGTAGTCCTTGATAATCCACCGGTGTACGGCGGTGGTGTCGTAGGTGATGCGGCGGGCCGTGAGGTGCGATACCAGCTTGTGGTCTTCAAACTTGTCGAGCGAGAAGCGGTAGGCCGTCTTGTTGTAGTCCTCGTAGCGTTCCATGTAGGCAATCACTCCCGTGTCCACCTCCAGCTGGATGTTGCGCACATAGTCCGTCTTCTTCTTGTTCTTGTACACCTGTTCGAATTTGAGTCGTGTCACACTTCCCGTGGGGATGACCTCCGTACTCAGCACGTAGGTGACCAGAGCGATGATGGCCGCCGAAATCATGTAAGGTACCATGAGCCGCTTGAAACTCATGCCCGTGGAGAACATGGCGATGATTTCGGAGTTCTCCGCCAGCTTCGACGTGAAGAAAATCACGGCGATGAACACGAACAACGGGCTGAACAGGTTGGTGTAGTAAGGGATGAAGTTCAGGTAATAGTCGAAGATGATGGCACTGATGGGCGCCTTGTTGTTGATGAAGTCGTCAATGTTTTCATTGATGTCGAACACCACGGCAATGGAGATAATCAGTGCGATGGCAAAGAAATAGGTGCCCAGGAACTTCACGATGATGTACCTGTCGAGCCGTTTCAGCCATTTCTTCTTGAACGGGTTTCCTTTTAATTTTTTCAGCTGTTCCCTTCCTGCTTTCAGGTAGAAACGGAACAGCTGGAACACATTGTGCTTCATATCAAACTACAATTACAATCGGGTAGATAAACGTTTCACCATCATCGGCTTCCAGGTAGAGAAGTCGCCGGCGATGATGTGCTTGCGGGCCTCGCCCACGAGCCAGAGGTAGAAGGCCAGGTTGTGGATGGAGGCAATCTGGAGGGCAAGCAGCTCCTGGGCATGGAACAGGTGGCGCAGGTAGGCGCGGCTGTACATCGTGTCCACGTAAGAGGCGCCGTCGGCTTCGATGGGGGAGTAATCGTTCTCCCATTTCTTGTTGCGCATGTTCATGATGCCGTCTTTGGTAAAGAGCATGCCGTTTCGGCCGTTGCGGGTCGGCATTACGCAATCGAACATGTCCACACCTCGTTCAATACCTTCCAGAATATTGACCGGAGTTCCCACGCCCATCAGGTAGCGGGGCTTGTCGGTGGGCAGAATCTCGTTGACCACCTCAATCATCTCGTACATCTTCTCCGTCGGTTCGCCCACGGCCAGTCCGCCGATGGCGTTTCCGTCGGCATTCTTCGAAGCGATGTACTCTGCCGAACGCCGGCGCAGGTCAGGATACACACATCCCTGCACGATGGGGAAGAGCGACTGGCTGTAGCCGTACTTGGGCTCCGTCTCGTTGAAACGGGCGCAGCAGCGGTCGAGCCAGCGATGCGTCAGCTCCATCGACTTCTTGGCATAGTCATAGTCGGAGGTGCCGGGCGCACATTCATCGAAAGCCATGATGATGTCGGCCCCGATGGTGCGTTCGATGTCCATCACCCGTTCAGGCGTGAACAGGTGTTTCGACCCGTCGATGTGCGAGCGGAACTCCACGCCTTCTTCGCGCAATTTCCGGATGCCGGAGAGGGAGAACACTTGGAAGCCCCCGCTATCGGTCAGCATCGGACGGTCGAATCCGTTGAATTTGTGCAATCCTCCTGCTCCCTCAATGATGTCGAGTCCCGGACGCAGGTAGAGGTGGTAGGTGTTTCCCAGGATAATCTGGGCCTTGATATCGTTCTTCAGTTCGTGAAGATGTACCCCCTTTACCGTGCCGAGTGTGCCGACCGGCATAAAGATAGGGGTCTCAATCTGCCCGTGGTAGGTCGTAATCAGACCGGCGCGGGCATTCGATTTGGGATCCGTATGTTGTAACTCAAACTTCATTGTGCTGGGTTTTCTGGGTTCTTGTCTTTGTCTTCTTTCACGGTGAAATCAATGGCATCGGCCACCTTTTCGTCGGTCAGGGCCAGGCGGAGCACCTCCTTGATGTCCTTCACGTAGTGGAAGGTCATGCCCGTGAGGTACATCGGCTGGATTTCGTTGATGTCCTTGCGGTTCTCCTCACACAAGATGATGTCCTTGATGCCGGCACGCTTGGCGGCCAGAATCTTTTCGCGGATACCGCCTACCGGCAATACTTTTCCGCGCAGGGTGATTTCGCCTGTCATGGCCAGGTTGGCTTTCACTTTCCGCTGGGTCAGGGCAGAAGCCAGTGAGGTGACCATCGTAATACCGGCAGATGGGCCGTCCTTCGGGATGGCTCCTTCCGGCACGTGGATATGGATGTTTCAGTTGTCGAAGATACCTTCCGGCAAGTCAAGCAGATGGCTGTGTGCTTTCAGGTACTCCAGTGCCAGCATGGCCGATTCTTTCATGACCGCACCCAAGTTTCCGGTCAGGGTCAGTTGTCCTTTTCCGCGGCTCAGGCTGGTTTCCACGAACAGGATTTCTCCGCCTACCGCCGTCCAGGCCAGTCCGGTCACTACGCCGGCATATTCATTGCCCTGGTATTTGTCGCGGGAGTATTCCTGCGGGCCGAGGAACTTCTCAATGTCCTTCGGCTTCAGTTCGTGCGTTTCGGTAAATTCCCCGCTGGCGATTTCCAGGGCGATTTTTCGCATCACCTTACTGATTTTCTTCTCCAGTTCGCGCACGCCGCTTTCACGGGTATAGTTCTCGATGATGTATTCAATGGCCGGTTTGGTGAACTTCACGTGTTCCTTCTTCAAGCCGTTCTTTTCCATTTCCTTCGGAATCAGGTGTCGGCGGGCAATCTCGATTTTCTCCTCGGTGATGTAACCGCTCACCTCAATCAGTTCCATACGGTCGAGCAACGGAGTGGGGATGGTACCTAAGTTGTTGGCCGTAGCGATGAACATGACGTTCGACAAGTCGTAGTCGATGTCCACATAGTTGTCGTGGAACGAGTTGTTCTGTTCCGGGTCGAGCACTTCGAGCATGGCCGAACTCGGGTCGCCGTGATTGTCGTTGCTCAATTTGTCGATTTCATCGAGAATGATGACCGGATTGGAAGTCCCCGCCTTGATCAGGCTCTTGATGATACGTCCCGGCATGGCTCCGATGTACGTCTTGCGGTGTCCGCGGATTTCGGCTTCGTCGTGTACGCCACCCAGTGACATGCGGACGTATTTCCGCTTCAGGGCCGTAGCAATGGAACGTCCTAATGAAGTCTTGCCGACTCCCGGAGGACCGTAGAGGCAGATAATCGGCGATTTCAGGTCGCCTTTCAACTTCAGTACGGCCAAGTATTCCAAGATACGTTCTTTCACCTTTTCCAGTCCGTAGTGTTCCTTGTCCAAAATTTTCTTGGCATTCGGTATGTCAATCACATCCGTGGTGTAGACTCCCCACGGCAATGAGAGCAAGGTCTGGAGGTAAGTCAATTGCACATTGTAGTCGGGCGATTGCGGGTTGATGCGTTCCAGTTTGGCGAGCTCACGGTCGAAGATTTCCTTCACTTCGGGTTTCCAAAGCATGGTCTCGCTTTTCTTCTGGAGTTCGTCAATTTCATCATCCTGTCCGTTGCCCAGTTCGTCCTGAATGTTCTTGATCTGTTGTTGCAAGAAGTACTCCCGTTGCTGGCGGTCCAGGTCTTCGCGCGTACGCATCTGGATGTTCTGTTTCAGCGTGGCCAGCTGGATGGTCTTGTTCAGGAGCTGGATCAGCCGGTACAGACGTGATTTCAGGTCATTCATCTGCAACAACTCATACTTCTCGTTGATCGGGAAGGGGAAGTTGCCCGAAATAAAGTTGACCAGTACCTCGTTGTTGTCCAGGTTCTTCAATGCGAAAGAAGTGTCCGGAGAAAGGTCATCCGAAAGCTCGATTACCTTGTTGGTCAATTCCTTGCAGGTGTCAATCAAGGTTTTGAACTCGTCCGATTTCTCGTCCTTCATGTTCTCCTTGATGACAGACACCTTTCCCCGCAAGAAAGGACGGGTAGAGGTAATCTCTTCCAGCTTCACCTTCGGACCCGTGGCCTGAAGGATGGCGGTAACGGTCCCTCCCGGCATTTCAAATACGCGGAGCACTTTTCCGATGACCGCAATGGGGAACAGGTCTTTTTGCTTGGGAGACTCCGTTTCGCCTACCTTTTGGGTAGTAATGACGATAGGTTCCTTGGTCTGAAGAGCCTGGTTCACCAGTTTAAGTGTGGGTTGCCTTCCCACATTGATCGGCATGACGATAGCAGGGAATATCATTAGGTTGCGCAAGGGCATGACGGGCAAATCCCCGGTCAGATCTTCTTCCTTGGTATCCTCCGCAGGAATCGTTTCAATTTCTGCCATCATAGGGATGTCCTTGCCTTCTGCGCCAACCAGAATCTCATTGTTTTTTGTCTTTTTTACCATATTTGTTTGTCGCTTCTGAATTAAGAAGGTTTTTTATTGTTCAAAACGGCACAAAGGTAATCATTCCGCGCCTAATATGGAAACTATTTACTTCAAATACCTGTTTATTATTTAAAAATAATATGAGGTGAGACTGCTTTCTGAGGGGTTTTCTGTATTTTTGGCGAAAATTTTGAAAGAAGAAATATGCCGAATCCTTTTTTTCAGTTCAAGCAATTTGTGGTTTTTCATGATAAATGTGCCATGAAAGTGGGTACAGACGGAGTATTGGTGGGTGCCTGGGCACAGGTGGACGGAGCTGCCCGTATCTTGGACATCGGTACCGGAAGCGGACTGATTGCCCTGATGCTGGCCCAGCGGAATCCGCAGGCTTTCGTGGCGGCGGTCGATATTGACGAAGCGGCCGTGGAGCAGGCACGTGAGAATGTGGCCCGTTCACCTTGGGCCGACCGGATGGACGTGACCCGGTTGGACATCCGGCAGGCTCCGGAAGAGTGGAAAGGCCGTTTTGACGCAATCGTGTCGAATCCGCCCTATTTTGTGGAATCGGTGAAATGCCCGCAGGCCCAGCGGAACACAGCCCGGCATACCGATGCGCTGGATTTCGAAGCACTTTTGGCGAAAGTCGCTTTCCTGCTCTCGGACGAAGGATGCTTTTCGGTGATACTTCCAGCCCAGGCGGCTTCTGATTTCGTAGCACTGGCCCTGAAAGAGGGTTTGTCTCTTTCCCGTCAGATGTGGGTGCATTCCCGCGCCGAACTTCCTCCGAAACGCGTGTTGATGGCCTTTGTCAAATCGTCTTGCCTACAGACGGAAATCCGTCATTTAGCTATTGAGACCACACATCATGTCTATACGCCGGAGTTTAAGGAACTTGTCAAATCGTTCTACCTGGCCTTGTAGCAGGAAAGGTCATTTCTTGGAAAGTCTTCGCAAAATATGCTGGTTGAGCATCAGAAGTTGGCGGTGCTTCTGGGCGATGGTCGAGGTGAAGGGCTGCCGGCCAATGAAGTCCGTGAAATGTTGCAGGATGTTCAGAGGTGGAGAAGGCATTCGCTTGGGGCGAATCGGAGCAATGACATGAAGCCCCTGATGGATGATTTCCACTTTCAAGTCTTTTCCTCCCATCGCCGGATCACCATCGAAGTGGAACACCCCTTCTTTTTCCCTGTGGATGATGATGCTCTTTTCCTTCATTGTCTTGATGCGGCTGTTCTGGTCGAGGGTACGGGTAAACAATTGGATGGAGAGGGAGGGCACATCCAGCACGGTAAACGGTTCCAAAATGGTGATGTCCATCATTCCGTCGGTCAATGAGGCCTGCGGGGCAATGTACGCGTTGTTCCCATACTGGGAAGCATTGGCGCAAGCAATCAAAAAAGCCTTGTAACGGACGGTGCCCGATTCATTCTCAATTTCATAAGTTTCCGGCTGGTAGGTAAGACTCTCATGGAGCGTGTTTTCCAGGTAAGTGAGCAATCCTCTTTTCCCGGAATCCGCAAATTTCAGGCTCACGAACGCATCGAATCCCACTCCGCAAGTGCAGAAAAAAGGACGGTTGTCAATCTTTCCGTAATCAATGGTCTTGACTCTTCCGGCATTCAATACCTTGATGGCCCCTCTGGGTTCCATGGGGATATGCAGGTGGCGTGCCAGTCCGTTGCCTGACCCGCAGGGGATGATTCCCATGGCCGTGTGGGTATGGATAAGCGCACGTCCTATTTCGTTGATGGTCCCGTCTCCTCCGATGGCTACCACGATGTCTGTCCCTTCTGCGGCAGCTTGTGCGGCAATCTCGGAAGCATGTCCGGCGTATTCGGTCTTTCGGATGGAATACTCATACATGGATTGGTCCAGTTCTCGCTCGATAAGCTTTAGAATGAACTCTTTACCATGTGTTCCGGAGATAGGGTTTACCACAAAAATGATTCGCTTTTTCGTATCCATAAGCCAAATTTAGATTTTGGGAGTACAAAAATAATATTATCTTTCTATTGGGAGGAGGTTTTTGTGGATAATTAAACAGAAAACCAAATTTTTTAGGGGATTTGTGTCTGATTTTGGAGTTTTTTGTATCTTTGCACGTTCTTAGTAAAAACGTTGTGACGAAACGGTTGCAAAGTGATAAAGTTTAATGTAAGCCGGGGTGCTTACCAGATACTTAAAATATGGGATTATTACAAGAAAAATTTAGTAAGTTCAGACTGCCTCAGATGTATATGGAAAGAGGCGTTTATCCTTATTTCCGCGAGATTGACAGTGCACAGGACACAGAGGTGATGATGGACGGAAAAAAGGTACTGATGTTTGGCTCAAACTCTTACATGGGCTTGACTCACGACCAAAGAATTATTGACGCGGCCATTGCAGCGACTCGCAAATACGGTACAGGATGTGCAGGTTCCCGTTTGTTGAACGGAACACTTGATATTCACGTACAGTTGGAAAAAGAGTTGGCCGAATTCGTAGGAAAAGATGAAGCGCTTTGCTTCTCCACAGGTTTTACGGTAAATGAAGGAGTGATTCCTCAGTTGGCCGGACGTGGCGACTACATCATTTGTGATGACCGTGACCATGCATCTATTGTGGACGGACGCCGTCTTTCTTTTGCCACTCAGTTGAAGTACAAGCATAATGACATGGAGGCTTTGGAGAAAGAACTCCAGAAATGCGAACCGGATGCCGTGAAATTGATTGTGGTGGACAGTGTGTTCTCGATGGAAGGTGATTTGGCCAACTTGCCGGAAATCGTCCGTTTGAAGAAGAAATACAATGCCAGCATTTATGTGGATGAAGCTCACGGTCTGGGTGTGTTCGGTAAGGAAGGCCGCGGTGTATGTGACCATTTTGGCGTAACGGACGATGTCGACCTGATTATGGGTACGTTCAGTAAGTCACTGGCATCTATCGGTGGTTTCGTAGCCGGTGACAAGGATGTCATCAACTGGTTGCGTCACAATGCCCGTTCTTATATTTTCCAGGCCAGCAATACTCCGGCCGCTACGGCTGCCGCCAGAGAGGCCATCCATATTTTCAAAACTGAGCCTGAACGTCAGCAGAACTTGTGGAAGATTACCAATTACGCGTTGAAGAGTTTCCGTGATGCCGGTTTTGAAATCGGTGACACAGAGAGCCCGATTATTCCGCTGTACGTGCGCGATACGGACAAGACCTTCGAAGTGACCAAATTAGCTTTCGACGAAGGTGTCTTCATCAATCCGGTAATTCCGCCAGCCTGTGCACCTCAGGATACACTGGTGCGTTTTGCACTGATGGCTACTCATACCAAAGAACAGGTGGACTTCGCCATTGAAAAATTGATCAAGTGCTTCAAACAACTGGATTTATTGAAATAATAAATTATATCGTTTGACTTTTTAAAGGACTTTGAAAGGAGGTTTTTACTATGGGAGCTGCAGGTAATAAAAAACCAAAAGGCATGCATAAAAAACATGCACCGGCTTATCAAGTAGAAGAGGCCATTCATGAAAATGACCTGAAAAAAGGAAAAAAGAAATAAATCGTTTGGCGGTTTATTTTGAAAAGGGTTATATTTAGAGTGTTCTTTGCGTTTGCAAAGGGACTTGGATATAACCCTTTTTTTATTGTATATGTTTTAACTTTAAGACGATATGATACTGAATGAA
>ULLE01033524.1_pt1 | contig 10889 bp, 9 predicted proteins | sample 1951331 | NCBI WGS metagenome assembly ULLE01 (sample SAMEA4835518, study PRJEB28245) | human gut metagenome | biome: gut microbiome; material: fecal sample | place: Denmark | collected 2008
TCAGCTGCTCTACCAACTGAGCTACACCAGCACTAGCGTGATAACATAAAATATTATATCACACGGCGCAGTGGTTGTCAAGCCTTTTTTTCGATTTTTTCAAAAAAATTTCGAGGCACGGAATACCCATGCCTCGAAAGATAATTGATTTACCGAATAACATCCTTGCCGCCCATATACATCCGGAGCGGCTCCGGAATCCGGACGGAACCATCCGCATTCAGGTTGTTCTCCAGGAACGCAATGAGCATCCGGGGCGGTGCAACCACCGTATTGTTCAGCGTATGCGCCAGGTACTTTTCCCCGTCTGCGCCCTTGACACGGATGCCGAGCCGCCGTGCCTGAGCATCCCCCAGATTGGAGCAGCTGCCTACCTCGAAGTACTTCTTCTGACGGGGGGACCATGCCTCCACGTCGATGCTCTTGACCTTCAGATCAGCCAGGTCGCCGGAGCAGCACTCCAGAGTGCGTACCGGGATATCCAGGCTCCGGAAGAAGTCCACTGTGTTCTGGTACAGCTTGACGAACCACGCCTTGCTGTCCTCCGGCTTACAGACCACAATCATTTCCTGCTTTTCAAACTGGTGAATCCGGTATACGCCACGCTCCTCAATGCCGTGGGCGCCCACTTCCTTCCGGAAGCAGGGGGAATAGCTGGTAAGGGTCTGGGGCAGGGACTCCTCCGGCAGGATGGTGTCGATGAACCGACCGATCATGGAATGCTCACTGGTACCGATCAGGTACAGATCCTCCCCTTCGATCTTGTACATCATGCCCTCCATCTCCGCAAAGCTCATAACACCGGTAACTACGTCGCTGCGGATCATGTAGGGGGGAATGAAATATGTAAAGCCACGATCGATCATGAAGTCCCGGGCATAGGACAGAATGGCGGAATGGAGCCGGGCGATGTCACCGCAGAGATAGTAAAAGCCGTTTCCGCTGGTTTTCCGGGCACTGTCGATGTCGATGCCGTGGAGCTTTTCCATGATATCCACATGATAGGGGACTTCAAACTCCGGTACAAAGGGATCCCCGAAGCGCTCCACCTCCACATTTTCGCTGTCATCCCTGCCGATGGGCACTGTATCGTCAATGATGTTGGGGATCACCAGCATAATCTTCCGGATCCGTGCCTCCAGGTCAGTTTCCAGCGCCTCAGATTCGCTCAGTTCCTTTGCGAGCTCCGCAACCTCCGCCTTCCTGGCTTCCGCTTCCTCCTTCTGCCCTTTTGCCATCAGCCCGCCGATCGCCTTGCTGATGGTTTTTCGCTGGTTCCGCAGTGCATCGCTCTTGACTTTCGTCTCACGATACTGCTTGTCCAATTCCACAACCTCGTCCACCAGGGGGAGCTTTTCATCCTGGAATTTCTTCTTGATATTTTCCTTCACCAGTTCCGGATTTGTCCGGATCAACTTCATATCGATCATGATTTTCTCTCCTGTATTGAATTTGTTCCACGTGGAACAATTTTGTTTCACACCATGCAAACCGCAGTGTTGCGTGCTTTCATTCGGTCAGTTTTTTGGCAAGGGTTGCAAGATCGTCCTTATCATAGTACTCCAGAATCAGCATGCCCTTCTTTCTGCCCTGATCCACCTTCACCTTTCTGCCCAGACTGCTGCTCAGGCTCAGCTCCATCTCCTTATAGTAGCTGTCCCGGCGCCGATCCGGCTGAAGCAGGTGTTCCTTGGGCGCAGCCGCCAGCTTTTCAATAGCCCGGACGGTCAGCTGTCCGTCCGCCGCCCGTGCAGCGCATGCAAGCATGGCTTCCTCATCCGCAAAGCCTGCCAGCGCCTTGGCATGGCCGGTGGTGATGGCTCCCTCCTGTAGGTACTGCTGAATCTGTTCCGGCAACTGCAAAAGCCGCAGGGAGTTTGCTACCGCCGATCGTGATCGACCCACGATCTGGGCGATGCCCTCCTGGGTCATGCCGAACTGATCCATCAATTCCTGGTATCCCAAGGCCTCTTCAATGGGGTTCAGATTTTCCCGCTGCAAATTCTCGATCAGAGCAATCTGCATGGTTTCCTGGTCAGACATAGCTCGGATCGTCACCGGCACTTCCTCCAGTCCCAGCATCCGGGCTGCCCGCCAGCGTCGTTCACCGGCTACAATCTGGTAGGATCCATTTTCCAGCGGGCGCACCAGGATGGGTTGGATCATGCCATGCTCCCGAATGGAATCAGCCAGAGCAGCAATTGCCCCATCGTCAAAGGATTTTCGGGGCTGCTCCCGGTTTGGCTCGATCTCCGCCACCCGCAAAGTGGACAGATTCTGGACTTCCGTCGTATTGTCCGAGAACAGGGTCTCGTAGCCCCGTCCCAAACCGCCTTTTGCCATAGCCTACTCCTTTCTAACGCCCAAAAAGCCGACGTTTCTGCTGGATCACCAGAGGTTCTCCCAGAATCTCGTGCCCCAGCAGCTCATACGCATCTGCGCCCTTTGAGCTCTTATCGTAATACATCACCGGCTTGCCATGGCTGGGAGCCTCAGAGAGCCGCACATTCCGGGGTATTTTTGTCTGGAACACCTTACCCGGAAAGTATCGCTCCACCTCATCCACAACCTGATTGGATAAATTCAGCCGTGCATCGAACATGGTAAACAGGATTCCCTGGATATCCAGACCAGGATTGTACCTGGATCGAACGATCCGCATGGTATCTGACAGCTGGGACAGACCCTCCAGTGCAAAAAACTCGGCTTCCATGGGAATAATCAGCTTATCGCATGCCACCAGGCCATTCAAAGTCATCAGACTCAGGGACGGGGGGCAGTCGATAAACACAAAATCGTAGTCCGTCCGACAGGTGAGCAACTGCATTTTTAACCGATTCATCCGGTTATCCATCTCGATCATTTCGATCTCGGCGCCAGCCAGTGCTGAAACAGCCGGCACAACACTTACATTGGAAAACTCGCTGTCGAGGATCGCCTCCTGGATCCTTGCTTTTCCAAGCAGCACATCGTAAGCGGACACCTCCAGACCCTTTTTTTGTATACCAAATCCAGTGGTGGTATTGCCCTGGGCGTCAATGTCCACGCAGAGCACTTTTTTGCCCCGTGAACCCAGGTATGCAGCAAGATTTACAACCGTTGTGGTTTTTCCAACGCCGCCCTTCTGATTTGCGACCGCAAAAACGCGAGCCATCTTACCGCCTCCTTCCATTTCAATACTATTATAGCACGCGGAGGCGGTCTTGTAAAGGTGTTTGCAAAAAAATGTTCCACGTGGAACATTCCACATGGAACATGCAGACCGGTTGAAATTGTTCCACGTGGAACAATTACTTCACAACCGGTATGTAGACACGATATTCAACGAAATCATCGTGCTGGATTTTCCGTGCATCAGCTGGGATTCCGGCTGCCTGCATAGTCTCCACCGCCTTCTGGATCGTATTTACGAAAATGCGCACGTTCTGAAAAAACGGGCTGCGTTGCCGATAGCTTTCCCGTTCCTTTTGCTGATGCAGCAGATCGGCTATCAACTGCTCGGTTTTCTCCACGTTCAGATTTCGCTTGATGACCTGCTGCAGCACCGTCTCACGATCCTCCAGGGAGGAGAGCTTCAGAAGCGCTCTTGCATGCCGTTCCGTCAGCCCATACTTTAAAATCAGAGCCCGGTGGGGTTCACTGATTTTCAGCAGGCGCAGCTTGTTCGCAACGGTACTTTGGGCTCTGCCCAGTTTCACTGCCGCATCCTCCTGGGTCATGCCGTAGGAGGCGATAAGCCTCTGGATAGCTGCTGCCTCATCGAAAAAATTCAGATTCTGCCGCTGAATATTCTCCACCAACGACAGGATGGCAGATGTTCGATCCGAAACGTCGAAAACGATGCAAGGCACAGTTGGCAACCCAAGTTCCCTGGCAGCCCGGAGCCGGCGCTCCCCAGCGATCAGCTCGTACCCATCCGGCAGCTTCCGCACGGATAGCGGCTGCAAAAGGCCGTTCTGCTGAATGCTTTCCGCCAGCGAGAGAATTTCCACCTCCTCGAACTCCGTCCTGGGCTGATGCGGATTCGGCAAAATCTCCTCCGGTGCGACCTGGATCACCCTCGTTGTGTTCTTTTCTCTTGTAAAGCCTAGAAATGTCCCCATTTTCTGCTCCTTTCCACGGTTGTCCGTAAGCCAATTGTAGCAGAAAATATGCCCCATTTCCAATACAAAAATCCGCTTACTTCAACGAAATAAGCGGATTTCCCAACATTTCCGGAGGTTAAATCAAGGGTTTTGCTTTGATCTGACCGCTGTTGCGAGGGTATTTGGTTGAAGTCTGCGATATTTTTCGGATGCAGATCAACCGCCTTGCATCCTCCTGTAGGGTGTAATCCACTGCTCTGGGCGTATCTCCCCCAAGCTGTTGTGCAGCATGGGCACCGTCCGCAGCATGCTCGGAGGGACCTTTCATGGCAATCATCATGCCGCCTGGCTTCACAAAGGGCAGACAGTATTCCGCCAAGGCAGGCAACGCCGCCACTGCTCGAGCAGTCGCCACATCAAACTGCTCACGCAGCTCCGGCTTTCTGGCTGCTTCCTCTGCGCGTCCGTGAATACACCGAACCTCCAGCCCCAGTTTTTCCGCCAAAAACTGCAAGAAAACGATGCGTTTGTTCAAGCTGTCCAGCAGGGTCACATGCAGATCCTGCCGTAAAAGCAACACGGGCACGGACGGGAATCCGGCACCGGTGCCCACATCAATGAGGGCTGCGCCCAAGGGGATTTCTATGTACTTCGTCAACAGCATGCTATCCAGAAAATGCTTGATCAGCACATCCTCCGGAGCCGTCAGGGCGGTCAGATTCACCCTTTCGTTGTATTCTACCAAAAACGAGGCGTAGCAGTCCAGTTTTTCGTAGCATTCGGGGGTAAGCTCCAGCCCGTACCCCTCAAAAAGTGTCTTTGCATGCTCATACTTCGGCAGCATTTTGTTTCCCCCTTTGCGACAGCCAGACCAGCAGCACGGAAATGTCCGCCGGGGATACCCCGGAAATCCGGCTTGCCTGACCGATATTGACGGGCCGCTGACGATTCAGCTTCTCCGCCGCCTCCAACCGCAGCCCCCGAACCTGGCTGTAATCCGTATCCTTTGGCAGTAGCTTTTCCTCCAAGCCACGCATTTGCGCCACTTGCGCCAACTGCTTTTCGATATACCCGGCATATTTGATCTCCAGTTCCACCTGCTGCCCCACATCCTCCGGAAGTACGGGACGATCCGGGTCAAAGGGTGCCAGCATGCTGTAAGCCAGTTGTGGACGGCGAATCAGATCCGCCAGCTTACAGCCGGTTGTAAGAGGCGTGGTACCATGGTTCGTGAGGAAATCCGCAAGAGCATCCGAAGGCGCAATGTTGCAGTGCTGCACCCGCTTGATCTCCCGGGAAATGGCAGTTTCCTTGGCACGCAGGGCAGCATATCGCTCCTCCGACAGCAGTCCGATGCTATGCCCGATCCGGGACAGGCGCTGATCCGCATTGTCCTGGCGCAAAATCAAGCGATATTCGCTGCGGGAGGTCATCATCCGGTATGGCTCGTTGCAGCCCTTTGTAACCAGATCATCGATGAGAGTGCCGATGTAGGCAGTGCCCCGATCCAGGATCACGGGCTCCTTACCCTGCACCAGCCGTGCGGCGTTGATACCTGCCATCAGCCCTTGCGCAGCCGCCTCCTCGTACCCGGAGCTGCCATTGAACTGACCGGCGCCAAACAAACCATGCAAACCTCGAAATTCCAGAGAAGGAGAAAGGGCGGTGGGATCACAGCAATCATACTCAATGGCATAGGCAGGCCGCATGATCTCCACATGCTCCAGTCCCACAATGGTGCGCAAAAACGCCAGCTGCACCTCCTCCGGCAGGGAGGAGGACATGCCCTGCAGGTAGTATTCATCCGTGTTCAGCCCCATTGGTTCTATGAACAGCTGATGCCGCTCCTTGTCCGGAAAGCGGACGATTTTGTCCTCGATGGAGGGGCAGTACCGGGGGCCGACGCCCTCGATTCTGCCGGAATACATGGGTGAGCGGTGCAGGTTCGCCCGGATCACTGCGTGGGTCTGAGCGTTGGTGTAGGCGATGTAGCAGCTGACCCGGTTCTGCATGTGGGAAGCATCGCTGGCAAAAGAAAACGGGACAATGTCCGGATCTCCGTCCTGCCGCTCCAGCTTGTCAAAATCGATGCTTCGGCGATGCACACGGCAAGGCGTACCAGTTTTGAACCGGCGCAGAGGAACATGCAAGGACCGGAGACTGTCCGAAAGCTGCATGCTGGGCAGTGCCGCATCCGGCCCGCTCTGGTAGGATGCTTCTCCCACATGGATCAGTCCCCGCAGATAGGTTCCTGTGGAAATCACAACAGCACGGGTAGCATACACAGTGCCAAGACGAGTCCGAATGCCACAAACGGCACCGTTTTCAGTCAGAATCTCCACAACCTCGCCCTGCTTGATATCCAGATTTGGCTCCTGCTCACAGACCTGCTTCATGTAACAGTGGTAGGCGACCCGATCCGCCTGCACACGCAGACTGTGAACAGCCGGGCCTTTGCCCCGGTTCAGCATCCGGCTCTGAATAAAGGTTGCATCCGCCGCCTTGCCCATTTCGCCCCCAAGGGCGTCGATCTCCCGGACAAGATGCCCCTTGGCGGTGCCGCCGATGGACGGATTGCAAGGCATATTCGCAATCTGATCCAGGGAGATGGTGAACATTGCGGTGCGGCATCCAAGCCGGGCAGATGCCAGAGCGGCTTCCACCCCCGCATGCCCCGCACCGATCACGATCACCTCATAGCATCCCAGTGGTTCCTCCATGTTTTCAACTCCAAACTGTGAAATGTTCCACGTGGAACATTTTTTTGATCTTGTTCTCCATTGTTCCACGTGGAACATTTTCTTCTGCGCATGTTTTACACTGTTCCACGTGGAACATTTTCATTTCCCGACACAAAACCTTGCAAAAACCTGTTCTACAACCGCCTCCGTGGCTCGCTCTCCCGTCAGCTCCAGCAACGTATTCGCCGCATCATCCAGCAGCACGGTAACGCAGTCCAGAGGTTCTCCGGAACGAACGGCGGCAATGGCAGCAGAGATGTGCTCCATGGCACGCTCCACACACAGCTTCTGCCGCTCGTTGGATAGTACCCCAGCCTGGGGGTCGGGAGCATCCGACAGGAACAGAGCATGCAGAGCGGACGAGAGCTGTTCCATGCCCTCCCCTGTTTTTGCGGAAACGGGGATCACATAGGCAAAGTGGGTGGACAGTTCATCCGGGGTCAGAGAGGATCCTACATCGCTTTTATTGCAAATGGCGACCGCCCGGCGCTTTCCGATCCGGGAAATCAGTTCCCGATCCTGGGGCAGCAGGGGAGCAGTGCTGTCGAACACCGCCAGAATCAACTCCGCCTCCTCCAGCCGCCGATAAGCGATCTCCACCCCAAGCTGCTCGATCCGGTCGGGAGTATCCCGCAATCCTGCCGTATCCGACAGCCGCAGGGTCAGATCTCCCAGCCGCACGCTTTCCTCCACTACATCCCGGGTGGTGCCGGCAATATCCGTGACAATGCTCCGCTCAAAGCCGCTGAGCCGATTCATCAGCGTGGATTTTCCCACGTTTGGGCGACCCACGATCACCGTGTTGATGCCTTCCCGGAGGATCCTGCCATAGTCGTAGGTGGATGCAATGGCAGACAGATCTGCATGCAGAGCGGTAAGGGATGCGTCCAGAGCATCCGGTTCCACGCTGGGAATGTCCTCCTCCGGATAGTCCGCCCATGCCGCCAGATCACTGAGCAGCACCACCAGCTGATCCGTACAGCTGTGGATCCGGCGGAACACAGCCCCCTCCCGGAGGGAACGGGCGCACCGAAGCTGTGCATCCCCCTGGGCGGAGATCAGATCCATGACGGATTCCGCCTGGGTCAGGGATAGCTTGCCAGCCAGAAAGGCACGCTTGGTGAATTCTCCGGGCTGGGCAGGCTCCGCCCCGGCGGCAAAGCAAAGCCGCAGCACCTGCCGGGACAGGAACAGTCCCCCGTGGCAGGACAGCTCCGCCGTATCCTCCCCGGTGTAGCTGTGGGGGGCACGAAACACCGTCAGAACCACGTCATCCACCGGGTTTCCATCCTGATCCCGGACAGTGCCGTATGCACAGGTATAGCCCGCCATACCGGACACAGGCTTGCCGTTGGCAGGGGTGAACACACGCGCCGCAACGGTAAGCGCATCCGGACCGGAAACCCGGATCACGGCGATACCCCCCACGGCGTTGGGGGTGGAGATGGCTGCAATGGTTGACATAGGCTGCTCCTTTACACAAAAATGGACGGCAAGTGCCGCCCGTTTTCGGCGAACCGAAGTCCGCTTAAAATTCGATTTTTCCGTACAAGCCGGCGTTCAGTTCATCCTCCGGCTTGGGGCGCTTGTAGTCCTTCTCGAAGCTGGTGGCAAGATCCAGCTTTCTCGGCCCTTCCGGATTTTTCCGGCGGCGGTCACGGTCGTTTCTGTTCCGGCGCTCGCCGCCCTTCCGGGGGTTGGTGCTGGAGATGATGACCTTCCGGTAAGGCTCCTCACCGGTGGAATGGGAGGTGACGCCATCAATTTCCGACACTGCGGAGTGAATGATCCGGCGCTCATAGGGGTTCATAGGCTCCAGAGTGGTGGATCGTCCGGTACGCAGCACGCTTTTGGAGATTTTCTTGGCAAGCTCAATCAGCGTCTTGCGGCGCTTTTCCCGATAGCCGCAGCTGTCGATGGTAATCCGGAAATAGTCCTTGTCCCCCTTGTTGGAAACCATGGAAGCCAGGTACTGAAGGGCATCTAGGGTCTCCCCCCGGCGGCCGATGATGGTACCGCTGCCATCCCCGTCAAAGGTCAGGGTCACGCCGCTTTCGGTGACTGTCATAGTGGATGCATCCGACAGACCCATGCTCCGGAGGATGGATGCAACGTAGCTTCTTGCATGCTCTGCCTTTGCGGCTTGCTCCTCTGTCAATTCCGCAGGGACAGCTTCCTCCACAGGGGCTGCCTCCGGGGTTTCCGGAACAGTTTCCGCAACGGGTGCTGCGTCAGGCTGCACGGCCGGTTCTTCTGCCGGTGCTGCAGGCTGCTGGGGTACGGGGGCAGCAGGGGCTGCTGGCGCTTCCCGGACGGGAGTCTGCTGCATCATGGGCTCGTACTCTGCCTTGACTCTTGCCTCGCCCTTGAGCTTGCCGAACAGACCCCGGCGTGGCTGCTCTAAGATCTCAAACCGGATCTGGGAAGCCGGTGCGCCGAATGCGCTGACTGCCTGTTCCTGGGCTTCCTCCACGGTTTTTGCTGTAAAAATCTCAATCATACCAATGATAGATGGCGTATCCGCTGGGCGGCGCCATCTCCCCCCTTTCAGAATAATATGTCCGGTATGTATGACAACACCGCACAAAAGCTGTGCGGTATTGACGGTTTACTCGGTTTGATCATTGGAATACTTTTCTTCCATCCGCTTTCTGGCTTCGTTGATCCGCTGCCGATTGTATTCCTGCAGCTCGGCACGGCTCATGCCTTCAGCTTCCTCCTCATCGGAGTAATCCACACGGTTGGCGGCACTCCGCTGCATCACAGCACGGCGGTTATCTCCGTTCTGCTCCGCCATCATAGTCTGCTGCTGTTCCATCATTTTCTGGTACAGCCCGGGCTTTTTCCGGCTTGCCTTTTCCCTTGCCTTTGCGGCGATCCGGGCGGAACGCTCCGGTGTAAAGTAATGGTTCAACGCCACAGTCTGGATCAGACTGAACAGGGAGGAGAATACCCAGTAGAAGCCCACGCCGGCAGGCATGGAGAACGCCAGCACTACGGAGAAAATGGGCATAATGTAGAGCATTGCGTTCATGCCCCCCATGCTGGGAGCATCCGGGTTCATTTTCTTCTGGCGAACCTGTGTGTAAATGGTCATGCCCAGTTGCAGCAGACCGGAGATAAAAGGAATGCTGGCAAGGGCAAGATTCGCTGCCGTCCAGCCCCCATCCGGACTGAGGGAGGGCTGTGCGCCCAGGTCGATCAGCCGCAGTACCGTGTAGTTGAAGCCGTGGATGGTATCAGTAAAGCCGGGCAGGCTGCTGAAGATATCCGGGTTGGACTTGGCATATTTCAAAATCACAAGCTCCGGACGGGAGGACAACGCCTTTTCCGTAATACTGTTCTGGGTGAGCCAGTCCGTCAGCAGGGTCTGCGCCTGGGACACATCCCCGCCAAGGCCGAGAATGTGGGTCAACGGACAGCATACCACACGCCACACGCCCATGATGATGAGCATGGTCAGCAGGGTGGGCAGGCAGCTTGCCATGGGGTTGATGCCTTCCTCCTGGTAGATGCGATATTGCTCCTCCTGCACCTTCTGGGGATTGTTGGGGTACTTTTTCTTCAGCTTGGCAAGCCTGGGGTTGATGACCTGCATTCTTGCCATGTTCTTTTGCTGATTGTAGTTGACCGGGAAGGTCAGCAGTTTAATAATCAGGGTAAAGATAATAATGGATACGCCGTAATCCTTGACCACCTCGTAGACCACTTTCATGATCCAACCCAGTGGGATCGCTATCAAATCGAACAAATTGACCTCCTGTGGCACTCGCCTTACTCATTGTCTTGCGGAAAATCCGCCGGCGTATGCCTCCCCAGAATATCAAACTTCTGCGGCACAGGATCGAATCCGCCCTTGCTCCAGGGATTGCACCGCAGCAGCCGCCAGATGGCGAGCCAGGAGCCACGGAGAAATCCGAACCGCTCCAGCACGCCCAGGGCATAGGCGGAACAGGAGGGGTAGTATTTGCAGCAGCGGGGCAGCAGGGGAGAAATCACCTTCCGGTAGAACCGGATCAGCAGCATCGCCGCCTGTTTCATTGCTTCTGCGGATCCCGTGCGG
>ULLE01020488.1_pt1 | contig 10773 bp, 14 predicted proteins | sample 1951331 | NCBI WGS metagenome assembly ULLE01 (sample SAMEA4835518, study PRJEB28245) | human gut metagenome | biome: gut microbiome; material: fecal sample | place: Denmark | collected 2008
CAAGAACAATACAATGCTTGTTTCTATGATAGATACACATCAAAGTGATGACTTATCTGCTATTTGTTATGCAGTATTAGAAGAATTAGTAAAAACAACAAATAATCCAATTAAGAAATGTCAAAACTGTGGAATGTACTTTATTCCAAACTCAAGACTTGATGAAATCTATTGTGATTATCCAAAGGCAAATGGTAAAACTTGTAGAGAGCAAGGTGCTGTACAAGCATATAATGAAAGATTAAAACAAAATAAAGCATTAGCAGAATACAGAAGATTATACCAATTAAAGTCTATGGCTGTTGGTAGAAATAAAGATAATAAACAAATGAAAAAAGATTTTGATAAATGGAAAAAAGATGCTAAAGATAGAGTTAATAAATTAAAACATGGAGTTTTAACAGAAGATGAAGTTTATGAGTGGTTAGTAAATAATAAATAAAAGAGGTTGAAATATGGAAAAATATATACAAAGAGAAATTCAATATAGTAAATCTATAAAATTTGATGAAGAAACAATAGAAGGAATAAAAGATTTATATAAATCCATTGATATTACACCTGAGTGCTCAATAGTAACAGAAAATAATATACATTATAATTTTAAGAATTTGGATGAAGTTTTACAATATGATTTTTCAGATAAAATTAAACAAATTGAAATTAAAAATAAAGAATGTTCAAATACTAAAAAATTAAGAATTATTTTTGAGGTTGATTATTCAACAGGATTTTTTGTATATGGAAAAATAGTAAAGTTAGCTTATTTTGTTCCAGATGAGAATAAGGATATTTTACTTAAAGGAAAATTGCAAAATTTCTTTAAATTAAATTCTACACATAATTGGATTATAGGTAAATTTGGTTTTTACATACTAATTTGTATTTGGGTATGGCCTGCATCGGTCGTACAAATTATAAAATCAAAAATTAATAATGAGCAAGTGTTTCCTGACATCAGTTTTAAATTAGTTATATTGTGTATAATTGCATTTATATTTATATTATTAGTTAGAATGATAGATAAGTTTAATTGTAAGACTTTTTTTGAACCAATAAAATATAATATTGGAAAGCAAAAAAATAAAAATGAAAAAGTTGATAAGATTAAAAGTAATATTTTTTGGGGAGTTATTGTGGCAATTGTAGTTGGAGTTATAACAACTATAATTTGTAATGTTATATTAAAATAAAAGGAGAGTGATTATATGCAAAATACGGAAACAAATAGAATTGAAAATAAAGAACAATTAAATGAAGATTTTGAGCAAGAAGTTATTGCCTTTCTTAATTACAAAGAAGGTGGAATAATTTATGTTGGAATAAATAAAAACGGACAAGTTGTTGGTGTGGAAAATACTGATTTAACACAACTACAAATAAAAGACAGAATAAAAAATAATATACAACCTTCAACTTTAGGATTATTTGATGTAATTGTGGAAACAATAGATGATAAAGAAGTTATAAAAGTTGTTATATCAAGTGGAACTGAAAAGCCTTACTATTTAAGAAAAAAAGGTAGAACTTCAGAAGGTTGTTATGTTAGAGTTGGTAGTAGCAAAGAGAGAATGACAGAAAGAATGATTGATGATATGTATGCTAAACGAGTTAAACACACATTAAAAGAAATAGATTCACCAAGGCAAGAATTAACATTTAACCAGTTAAAAATTTATTATGAAGAACATGGACTAAAATTAAATGATAATTTTTTACAAAATCTTGATTTACTAACAAGTGAAGGTAAATACAATTATAATGCTTTCCTATTAGCTGATGAAAACAATATTTCAATAAAACTTGTAAAATATGTAGGTACAAACAAATTAGAATTATTAGAAAATATGGAATATGGAAATCGTTGTTTAATTACTGCTACTCAAAGATTATTAGATAGACTTGATGTTGAAAATACTACATACGCTAAAATAGAATATTTTGGAAGAAAAGAACAAGAAAAAATTGATAGTAAAGCTTTAAAAGAAGCTGTAATAAATGCTATTGTCCATAATGATTATTCTTATGGAAATAGTCCTATTGTAGAACTATATTCTGATAGAGTTGAAATTACTTCTGCAGGTGGACTACCTCAAGAATTATCACAAGAAGAATTTTTAGAAGGTGTTACTGCTCCAAGAAATAAAGAACTAATAAGAGTATTTAAAGATGTCGAACTAATTGAAAACATTGGCTCTGGAGTCTTAAGAATTTTAGATGCCTATGATAAAAGTTGTTTTAGATTTATGGAACATTTTTTAAGAGTTTCATTTAAGTACAGAGAAAATCCATTTGAATATGACCAGGAAAATGGCCAAGAAAGTTACCAAAAACATTTAAGTGAAATTCAAGATAAAATTATTGCATTAATTAAGAAAAATCCTAGCATTACTCAAAAAGAAATAGCAAAAACACTTGAAATTTCAAGAGAAAAAGTAAAATACCATATAGCTATATTAAAAGAAAATAATCTTATTATAAGAGAAGGTTCTACTAAAAAAGGAATTTGGAAAATCTTAAAATAATTTCTTGGTCGAAAAAACGACCAAGAAAACGACCAAGAAAATTTTACAAAAATAATGACCCATGTTATAATTTATATATAATAATAATTTTGGAGGAGAAAAAAATGAGTGGAATTAAAATTATTAGAAGAAATGATAATAATGAACAACAAGAATCAGTTAAGCAATTATATGATAAGAAAATAGAAAAAATAATTTCTAAAATGCCAAAAAAATTAAGTTTTGAAGAAAAAGTGGATTTTTTATATTCTTTTTTGGTAAATGATTTAGGATATGATTATGAATGTTTGGAAAGAACTGCGAATGATACAGGCTTAGTTACTCCTACATTCTTTGCTGATATAGATGATGAAAGTGTGCCTAGTACATATCGTGGATATTCAAATACTTCTGATCCAATAAGTGCTTTCCTACATAGAAAAGCATTGTGTGCTGCAACAAGTAAAATATTTAAAGATTTGTGTGATAGAGCAGGGATAAAATGTGAAATATGCAATGGTAAAACGGCAATAGTTGATGATGAATCAGGGATAAGAAGGGGCCATGCTTGGAATATTGTAGAAGATGAATATGGACGTAGGAGCCATGTCGATGTAACATATGGAAGATTTGTAAAAGATAATCATGAATTCGAAAATTGTAAAGATAGAAAATTAGAAGATTTCTCTATGGTTAGTGATGAAGACCTAGTTAAAAGAGGTCCACACACTTTTGAAAAAAGTGTTAGTCGTTGTAATTATACTGTAACAAATCATCAGCAAATTAAAGAAAAAATATTAAGTAAATTAAATGAAGAAGAATTAGACACTGACGATATACAGCATTAATAAAAATGGAGTGATAGTAAAATTCATCACTCCATTTCTTCATATTCTAGCTCTTCCTCATATCCAATTTGCTTTTCTGGATCAAGATAAGTGTCATTTTCTATTTGAAAATCTCTAATAAATTCTTCTTCAAAAGAAACTGAAAACTTCTTACAGACCCAATGTATAAATTTATCTACTGTTTTTTGAAATGTATTTATAACTTTTCGTAAAAAATTATTTTCGTTTTCAAGTTGATAAATTTCATCTTCATATTTGTTTTCAACTTTTTGTATTTCTTCTTTAAGTTTAACAGAATAGTCCTTTTCAATATTTTCGCACTTTTCTTTTAATTCTCTGTTTTCAGACATTATAGCTTTTCTTTCTTTTTCATATTTTGATGCTCTTTCAACAGTATTAACTTGATTTTGTAGTGTTAAATAAAGCAGAGAAATTTGTTCTTGTTGTTCTTTAATCATATTATCTCTGGGCTGTACAACTAATTCTTGTATTTTTTCATCTCTATTTCGTACTAATTTCCCAAAACTTTTAACATCAGGAGTTTCTGATATTTCTAATTTAATATCTTTAAGTACTGTTTTAGTATTTTCAAAATTTGTAATTCTCTTATAATCTTCAACAGATAAATGTACTCTTTCACTAGGATTTCCTCTTTCTAAATCAAATCCATTTGCAGTTATATAGGAATGAAAAGCATTTTGTAGTTGTCTGTAACTATCTTTAGCTTTCCAAAATTCACTACAAGCAATTTTATCTATGTTATTGCCTTTTTTATCTGTAGTATGAACTACTGGAATAAAAACTAAGTGCATATGTGGAGTTTCCTCATCCATATGCACTTTTGCAGATAAAATATATTGTTCACCTAAATCCTTGTATTCACAAACAAATTTGTAAGCTGTTTCAAAATATCTTTTAGTTTCATCTTCTCCAATTGTGTCAAAGAAGGTTTTATCAGATGTAATTATATATTCGCAAATAATATTACTAACTGTTTTGATTTGACCTTTTAAATTATATTCTTTTCGTATTCTATCAAATTCTTTTTCATAAGTAAATGGAATGTCTTTTAATGAATAATTCAAATTGGATTTTTCTTTGTCAATATTTTTATTAGAATAGTTTTTATTCCTTCTTTCATTATGGCGATAAATACCTTTTAAATTTTTTCTTTTGTATTTTGCATTTCTAATTATTGCATAACACATATATAAATTCCTCCATTTCTAGCACAGCTAAATAACACTATGATGGTTAAATTTTTCTCGTTATTAAATTGTGTTGTAACACACTACGACACTTTTTTACCCTTATGGGAAAAAGTGTCAGTGTGGTATGGACACCCTACACCCGTTTTACCTAAATTTGCTAATAGCAATTTAGGTAAAAAAATAGCAACACAAAAATTGGTAAACAATTTTTATATTGCTATTTTCACAAAAGCATAACTGATTTTGTGTTTGCTAAGGTCATTACACATTAGCATATAAGCTGTTTAAAAATTCAGGAGAATAATCTCTACCAGAATATTTCATTGAATTTTTATTTGCTTTATTTTTTATATAAGTATAATTATTATTAGTATTGATTGGTCGGAAATTTTCCGATTCGGTAATCGTAGAATCTCCGTTTATATAATCGTAATTTTTACGATTATGTGTAAGCTCTATTTTTGGATGTTGTATTTTTGCAACATATATAAGTTTAGGTTTGCTAAAACCTTGTTTCTTTTCATATATTAAATTAACATCTGATAATTGTTTAAATGCTTTAGTAACAGTTTTATCAGATAGATTTAATTTATCTTGTACTTCTTTTCTAGTAAATATCAAATACACATTTCCATTTTCATCATGCCAATTATTTTTTATAGATAAAGATAATCTATCTAATAAGAAACCATATAACAATTTACTATCAGAATTTAATGTGTTTTTATATAATGGATTTATAAATAATTCCTGTGGTATTTGATAATATTTATGATTTAAAGTTTCGTTAACTTTATAAAAATTAAAATTTTGCATATATTTTCCTTTCCTTCGCACGACAATCGATTTTGTGCGAAAAAATTAGAACAGGTAATAAACTATGCCTGTTCGTCTTAAATTTTTAAATATGCAAAATATGATTTTAAATAAATTTGAAATTCTTTAAGAATAAATACTGCTCAAAATTTTTCTAACAAATTTCTAACAAAACTTAAACAAGTTATGTCAGATTTATATAAATTTTCAATTGTTTATGTTACAATAAAAAGCAACGAAATAGTTTGAAATAATAGGGCTTTGAGTACAAAAATAACAGGATTAAAGAGTATTATTCATCACTAACCATTAAAATGATAGAATAACTTAAAATCCTGCGGTTGAATAAACCGTGCCGGTTCGATTCCGGCCATCTGCACCATAGTATCAGGTTAGAAAACAAATTTCTAACCTGTATTTTTTTGTGTAATTTCGGTAAAAGTTCCAATTTAATAGATGCTTTGGAACAGTTCTGAAAAGTTTCAAAAAATATCCAAAAATTAATATAAAATGTCGGGATTACATGTCGGGAAAAATTTTAATCTTTGATAGTTCTATCAATTATATCCTTTATTTATTATTATTCCTATTCTGATTATCAGAAAGGATGTAGAAATGGAATTTATACCATACAAAGCTCACGAATGTTTTGAGCATTTATATTATCAAATACCTATGGAATTATTCTTTAACACAAAATATAAAGATAAATTAAATTCAGATAGTAAAATTCTTTATGGATTTCTATTAAATAGATTAACCCTATCTTCTAAAAATAATTGGATAGATGAAAATGGAAGTATCTTTTTAATATTTACTAGAAAAGAAGTACAAGAATTATTAAATTTATCAGATAAAACAGTTACAAAAGCTTTTAAGCAATTAAAAGACTGTAAGTTAATAGATGAGAAAAAGCAAGGTGCAAATAAGCCTAATTTGATTTATGTTGGAAAGATAGAACATGACAAAAATCTTATACAACTGATTCGTAAAAATTACGAGTCCAGAATCATAAAATCTACGACTCACGACACGGAAAATTTACGATGTAACTATAACAATAATAATTATAACAATAAAGGAAAGAAGAACAGTTATCAAAACTATGAGCAAAGACAATATGATAATTTAGATTTCTTGTATGCAAATAATAATTTTTAAATGAAATGGAGAGATTTTTATGAAATTAGAATATAGAAAATGCGGTGATTATTATTTACCTAATATAGCAATGCCAAAAGAAAGTAAAGAAACCAAAGGAAAACATTTCGGTAAATATGGACTATTAAGACTTAATTATCTAAAGAATTATAAACGAAATTTATATAAAGAATTATTGCTTGATAATAAATTACACGAGCATTTAGTAAAAGTAGATGAAGAAACAAACAGGAGAGTTGATAACCTAATAAAAGAACTTGCAGAGCAAGAAAATGTTACTGAAGAATTAAAAGCAAATAATCAACTTGAGTGGGTACGGAAGAATGAACAATATTAAAAACAGAGCTGAAGAAATTGTACTAAAAGAACTAATTTATGATTAAAAAGTGAGGTAGTACAATCCTTACTTTTGTGTATAAAACAAGCCATGAATTTGTACTACCGCACAATTCTTAAAGCACAAATTACAAAATTTGTACTTTAAACAAAACTTTAGGAAAGTTTTACAAAAAAATTTTAAGGATTGGAGATGATAATTTATGAGAACTAGATCAATAAAAAAACAAGTATGGCTTAATAGTAGAGAAAATGAATTACTAAAAAAGAAATGTATGAAAGCAGGTCTATCTGAATCTTCTTTTTTTAGATTAGTAATTAATGACACTCAAATAAAGGAAAAGCCAGATGAAAATTTTTATAAAATACTAAATGATTTAAGAGGTGTTGCGGTAAATATAAATCAACTTGCAAGAGTAGCGAACACTTATCAGTATGTTGATGATAATAAATATTATCCACTTGCTAATAGAGTTAATGATATGATTGATGATTTACAAAAGTTTTATCTTACACCTACTAAAAAAAAATAGGAGAATTTATGGCAGTAACTAAATTTTTATCAAGAAAAACAAGATTAGATATGATAATTAAATATATTATGAATGGGGAAAAAACTGAAAAGATGATGTATGTGTCTGGTGTGAATTGCAGACCAGACACTGCAATTTCTGAAATGCAAGATACCAAGAAAAGATTTGATAAAGAAGATGGAATAATATCTTACCATTTAATACAATCTTTCGACGGAAAAGAAATATCTCCAAAGAAATGCCATGAGCTAGGCTTACAATATGCTAAAGAACTATTTGGAGATGACTTTCAATTTGTAGTTGCAACACATTTAAATACAGATAATGTTCACAATCATATAGTTGTAAATTCTGTATCTTTTAAAAGTGGATATAAGTTTTATAGTAATAGAGAAACAAAGGATTTTATTAGAATAACATCTGATTTTATATGCAGAGAAAATGGATTAAGTGTTATAAAAACTCCGTGGAAGTATAAAGGCTATTACAAGCTTTATGCTAAAAATAACCCATATATGCAATTAGTAAAAAAAGATATAGATGATGCAATTGCTATTTCATATTCTTATAAAGGCTTTGTATCAAATCTAGAATCAAAAGGCTATTATGTTTCAGAAAATGAAGATACAGGACTTATTATTGAAAGAGATGAAAGTTTCCAAGTAGTAAGACCACAAGAATTATTTGGAGAAAATTATACTAAAGAGAAAATAAGATATAGAATTGAAAACAAAATTTATAATCAGGTGTATATTCCAAAGAAAAAATACAAAATGAGCATTGAAGAATATAATAAATTCAAGCAAAAACAAAGAGAACACCAATTAAGAGAACTTCCAGCTCTATACATTCTAATATGCTTATTATTAAGAATTGACCCACTTCCTCGAAAAATTGAGCTTAAAGATTATAGAATACAAATTACAAAACAAATGAAAATATCTATTAAACATTTAGATAGTTTAAGTCAACAAACTATTTTACTATCTGAAAATAAAATTAGTAATCTAGAAGAACTTAAATCTTTTAGGTACAATTTAGAGGAGAAAGTACGAATTTTAAAAGGTAAAAGAGAAAATTTATGGCGAAAAAGAAAACGAGAAACAAATCCAGAAATTAAAGAAAAGATTACGCACGAAATTGGCGTTTTAAGGGATTTAATTAAGAAAACCAATAAAGACATTGTCAACTGCTATGAAATTGAAAATAGGACTATTTTACTTCAAAAACAACTTGAATTTGAAAAATCAAAAGAAATTGTTAAAGAGAAGAAAAAAATGAGAGAACGATAATTACAGAAGAAAAAAGCAAATTTTTGACAAAGTTCGCATAATATGGTATAATAAATATGTATAAGCCAAACGGCAAAGTACATAAATTTCGAGTCTGCTAGAACTCCTGACCAAATCTAGCACGTGTGACTGAACTCAGTCGCACAGAAAGGCAAATATGATTAACACTAACGAGATGAGACCCTTTGTTCCTACGCATTACGAGCTTGACATGATGGTCCTCGGTTCAGATCGAAAGATTTATAACGAACTTGAGGATGTGACCTATGAAGGCCACAAGGGAGAGATTGTACTTAAAGGTACAGTTGGCGAGCAGTGGATTATTCCTACCCAAAAGCTTGCGAAATACTGCAAGATGGACGGATCGGAAATTAATCTGAACGAAGTCACTCCTGATACTTGGGTACATATCCAAACCCGCGAAAGCTCAGCAGTAACGTGGATGGTACAGGTCCCAGTTGACATCAAAGGACAGGTAACGACCGAACGCGGTGATACATTACAGGTTAACCGTGAAGGTGTTCCCCATGCTGAGGGGGATTGGGTTTGCTGTTGTGATGATGGCGGAAAACCTACTCTGGAATGGGGTACATGGGTTGTAAACGGTTGTGTAGCGAAGAACACATATCAACCTGCCGCCTAAATTGCCAAAAAAAAACTTAATGTTTTCCCCACTCATTCGTGGGGTTTTTTCATTTATATTTTAAATATTAAATTTAATAGATTCCTCAATCCAATTTAAAAAATCTTTGCTTCCATCTTTTATTTCAGTGTAGGAAATTTCAGCTATTTCATAATCATGTATTTTCTTGATTTCATTTTCTATTTCAACAAATAAACTTTCTTTTGTTCTAAACTCTAATTTATATTCATCACATTCTTCCAATTCATTGTTCCACCAATATTTGGAATGAACTTTAGAAAGTTGACATCCAGCTACTAATCTTTTTTCTAGTAATGTATCTACAATTTTATTTGCTATTTCTTCCTTATCACAAAATGTTGTTACAATTATATATTCATTTAGCATTGATTTTCACTCCTTAAATTTAATATTAATGTTTTAGCATTCTGATAAGTTGTAGAATTTTCTCCATATCTACTTTTGATATCTTCAAGTCTTTTGGTATAACCAACATCATTACCATATTTATCAACCTGCATATCTGCCTTATTTAATATTGTTAAAAACAGTGATGTGTACTCTGTGTTTATATTGCCATGATAATAAATTTCTTTCCAATACTTATAATTATTTCTTTTTAATATTTCTCCGCCAATATGTGCATGATTAGAATTGTTTCCATATTCATAACCAATATCATGATTAAATCCTAATACAAATAAATCTTGTAATTCACTATCATTTAAGTTGTATTCTTTTCCTATTTCAACCATTTTTCTAGCAACAGCTAGTGAATGATTTAATCTACTTTCATTCATAGTTTTCTCCATATATCTTATTTAATAATTTTACATTTAGTTTTTACATCCAGCTCTCCACAATTAGTTTTGTAGTAATCAAAAAAGATAATATCCATATTTCTTTTATCAATATTCTTATTTATATTTATTATTGGTGTATATAATACATCATACAGTAAATATTCAGATCCAATCTTATTAAATCCAAGTCTTTTATAAAATTCAAATCTTTTTATAGTAATTGGATTGTTTATATTTTCTTTTTCAATTTCTGCAATTAGTTCCTTACCATCAGTAATCTTATTTCCTAGAATTTGCATAGCTTTTGTTCCATATCCTTTGTTTTGAAATTCATTAAATATAGCAAAGTAATCTATATAAAATGGATAATTGTTACTCAATTTTTCCAGCATAAAAAATCCAATAGTTACATCTTTTAATAAAATTTTATAGAACTTCTCAATTCCATTTTTATAAGTTCTTTCTATTTTTTCCAAATCTCTTTGTTCATCTTCAGGAAATAATCTAATATATTTAGCATAGATATCTTCCTTAAATTCATTTAGTGTTATTTCAACTACATCAATCATTATAAACTCCATTATTATTTTAATGTATTTTTTATAAAATTAAGTATTTATTTAATA
>ULLE01003371.1_pt1 | contig 10692 bp, 9 predicted proteins | sample 1951331 | NCBI WGS metagenome assembly ULLE01 (sample SAMEA4835518, study PRJEB28245) | human gut metagenome | biome: gut microbiome; material: fecal sample | place: Denmark | collected 2008
AAGGTATCCTGCCTTCTTGAGTGCTGGTCTGTACTCAGCGTCTGCCTCGAGGAGTGCTCTGGAGATACCATGTCTGATAGCACCAGCCTGACCTGTAAATCCGCCACCCTTAACATTTACAAGTACATCGAACTTTCCTTCTGTACCTGTTGCTGCAAATGGCTGCTTAACGATGAGCTTCAATGTATCAAGACCGAAATACTCATCCATGTCTTTCTTATTAATAGTTACCTTACCAGTTCCTGGTACAAGGTAAACTCTTGCGATACTGCTTTTTCTTCTACCTGTTCCGTAAAATCTATTACTATTCTTAGCCACGAACGTTTCCTCCCTTATTAATACTTAATCTCTAATACTTCTGGCTTCTGAGCCTGCTGCTTGTGCTCTGGTCCAGCGTAAACATAAAGCTTCTTGATCATCTGTCTTCCGAGAGGTCCCTTTGGAAGCATGCCCTTAACTGCAAGGTAGATAACATCCTCTGGCTTCTTAGCCATCTTCTCTTTGAGAGTCTGCTCTTTCATACCGCCAACGTAATCAGAATGGTGATAGTAAACCTTCTGATCCATCTTCTTACCTGTTACTTTGATCTTATCAGCATTTACAACTACGATATAGTCACCTGTATCGATGTGTGGTGTAAATGTCGGCTTGTTCTTTCCTCTTAAAATGCTTGCGATCTCTGATGATAAACGACCTAATGTATGTCCTGTAGCATCTACTACATACCACTTTCTTTCAATGTTTGATGGGCTTGCCATAAAGCTCTTCATTGTGGTGTTCCTCCTTAAAATTATTCGAATTGTCCTGCATCATACCCATGCTTTCAAGCCGAAATGTCCGAAACAGCCTGTCCGCACAGTGCCGAATGCGTACTGTACATTGCTTCAAAAGAGTATTCCATGAATCCCGGGGCTATTGGGACGCACTTCACCTGTCTTTTGTCACATTTAGGTATTATATTATACGTGTCCGCGTGTGTCAACGTTTTTTTCAAGAAATGCGTAAATTTTCTACAAATATTCAATTCCAACCAACTGCAGTCCACACGCTTCCGCTTTCGGACCTGCTGCCGCGCGGTCCTTCGCATCGAGAATCTCCTTCACATGCTCCGGCGGATACATGTTCATCCCGCATTTAAGCAATGTACCCATAATGATCCGCACCATATTATATAGGAAACCGGTTCCGCGGATCGTCATAATGATCATCTTGCCCTCTGTGCGGAAGGAAATCTCTGTGACCGTGCGCACCGTTGACTCCACCTGTGTCCGCGGCGTGCAAAATGATTTGAAATCATGTTCTCCGACGAGATACGCTGCTGCCTGCTCCATCTTCGCTACATCAACATTGAAATAACAAAATTTCGAGTAAAGCCGTACGAGCGGGTTCGGAAACTTGTCGTTCCAGATGCGATACTCATACGTCTTGATCGTATCGCAAAACCGCGGATGAAAATCATCCGCCACCTGGCACGATTCCTGAATCCGGATATCGTCCGGCAGCCGCTGGTTCAACGCGAAGCTGATCTTCTCCGGCGGAATCCGTGTCTGCGTATCAAAGACTGCCACATTTCCAAGCGCATGCACCCCGGAATCTGTCCGGCTTGCGCCAATGATCTTGATATCCTCCTGCAACAGCTTCGACAGTTCCCGGTTCAGGACTTCCTCGATTGTAATTCCATTGTCCTGAATCTGCCAGCCACAATAATTTGTCCCGTCATACGCAACGGTTAATTTGATTCGTTTCATGGAGCGAATCTCCTTTCTCTTATATTGTGAAATACACTATTCTATCTCACCACTATATATCATTCAGTAACTATCATCTACTTATCTATCCTACGTTTTAGAACTTCACAATCAACACCACCGACGCAATAACCATCGCCAGCATGCACACATACGCGACCACATCGCGTCTCTCATACACGAGTGGATGCAGCTTCGTCCGTCCTTTGCCGCCCGTATAGCAGCGGCTGTCCATCGCATCGCCCAGATGTCCGGCACGCGAGATTGCATTCTGGAAAAGCGGCAAGATCACTGTCCGAAGCTTCTTTAAACGCACGACCGGATTTCCCTTCTTGAAGTCCGCGCCACGCGCCATCTGCGCCTTCATGATCCGGTCTAACTCTCCAAATAATATCGGTACAAATCGTAGCGCGATCGTGATTCCCATTGCCACACCGCCGCTTAAATGCATGCACTTCTCCATACCGTCCGTCAGTCTCGTCGGTGTCGTCGTATACATCAACAGGCTTGACATCAGAATCAACAGCAACATCCGCCAGAACACGAATCCGGCTTTGATCAGTCCCTCCTTCGTGATCGTGAGCACGCCAAGCTTTACCAACGTCGTTCCATGCATGGTAAATGCATTTAATATACTGCAAATTAAGATGAAAATGAACACGCCCTTCGTTCCGCGTATCATCTTGCGCATCGGCACCCGGCTGCACGCCCACACACCGGCAAATACTGTCGTAAGAAACAGAAACAACGGCAGATTCCGATCCAGCAACAGCAGGATAATATATATAATTGTAAATCGAATTTTGACACGGGGATCTATCCGGTGGATCATCGAATCCACGCTATGGTACTGTCCCCATGTGATATCCTTCATCATGTTCCTACCTCTTTTAGACATTCTTATACTACAATATCTATATACGAAATCATCTTCCAACCGCATCCACGATTGCCTGCACCGTCTCCGCAAGCTGCGTATGCTTACATGATACCGGAAGTCCCATGATGCGCAGGCGGATCAACAACTGCATGCAGCCCGGAAGCTCGCAGATTGCTTCTGCCAGCGTATCTTCGGATAAACGTCCAGTGCTTCTGTCTCTCATCTGTTCGCCATTCATTTTCGAATGCTTATCCCTCGTCATATGCTCCATCTCGCGCAGCCACAACCGGTAAAATACATCCGACGGTGCTCCCTGCTCCAAGATTTTCCCATCCCTCAGATACAATACCTGCTCCGCGTCCTCCACAACTGCGTCTGCATCGTGACTGACTACAACCACTGTAATTCCCGCATCCCGGTGTAACGCACGCAGGATCTGCAGCATCTTTTTCTTTCCAACCGGATCAAGCCCTGCCAACGGTTCATCTAAGATCAGGTAATCCGGTTGCATTGCAATCACGCCCGCCAATGCAACACGCCGCTTCTGCCCACCCGACAACTTATCCATCGGCAGATCATAGACATCCTGCGGCAACCCGACAAACTGAATCGCCTCATACGCACGTTTCTCCGCTTCAACCTCGCTGATGCCGACATTCCGCGGTCCAAATACTACATCCTCATAAACATTTTTCGCAAACAACTGCTGCTCTGAATATTGGAAGATGAACCCGATTTTCTTACGCAATGCTGCAATATCCGCAGAAGTATCCGTCACTTCCATTCCATCCACATAAATGCTTCCATCCGTCGGTGAAATGAGCGCCGGAATCATCTGCAAAAGCGTCGATTTTCCAGCCCCCGAAGGTCCAATGATTGCCGTATAGCTGCCCTTCTCGATAGAACAACATACATCATTCAAAATCGATTTCTTTCCATATGATAGGTTCACATGTTGAAATACAATCGCCTGCGACAACACTTTCGCTTTCTTATCCACGGATGCAGGCTCCATTGTCTTTTCCTTCAGAAATGCATACGGATGTTCCTTGTATATGCGTTCCGCAATCGCTTCCACGGAAAATAAATCCTTCGTCCGCACGCACCCACGCTCCGCAAGAGCATGTGCAAGCAGCACGGTCATCGGCAGTTCCAATCCAAACTCACGCAGCCTCTCCGGTTGCGAGAAAAGCGCTTCCCGGCTGCCCTTCATAGCAAGCCTTCCCTGATGCATCACGTAAATCCAATCTGCCAGCAGAAGTTCCTCCATCAGATGTGTAATGAGAATAATCGTGATTCCCTGCTTCTGCAGCTCTTTCATCAGCTGCAGCACATCCCGTCTGGATTTTGGATCCAGCATACTGGTTGCCTCATCAAGCACGATACACCGTGGCTTCATTGCAAGCACGCCTGCAATCGCAACCTTCTGTTTTCCACCTCCGGATAGCTCTTCGATGCGCATGGACGCCGAAAGTCCGACCTGGGCAAGCGCATCCTCCACACGTTTCACCAGTTCTTTATGTGGCACGCCGATATTCTCCGCGCCAAAGGCAACATCCTCTTCCACTACACTACCAATCAGCTGATCATCAGGATTCTGGAACACCATGCCAACCATCTTCCGGATCGGAATGATATTTTCCTCCTGCATTGCATCGAGTCCGCCGATGAGAACCGTACCTTCAATCGGAAGCAACAGGCGGTTTAAGATCTTTGCAAATGTGCTTTTTCCGCTTCCATTCACCCCTGCCACAACGATAAATTCACCTTCTCCTGCATCAAAATTGATTCCACGGATGGCGTTTACCATCTCCGTCAGATTTCCTTCGTCATCCCGGTCAAAATATTCAAATGTGAGATCTCTGATTTTTATCATGATATCCTATATTCCTGATTGTTTTTCATATTCGCAATAACTATCTTATAACATATCCATTACTATACCATTTTTTCTATGTATGTCGCAATTTTTTCTCAAAAGAATAAAGAAATTTTCACATATTAACACGGAAACATCCATACAATATTTTTTCGTTAAATAAAAATGATTTTTCAGCTTTTCTATGTTATAATTTGTATGAATCTGCTATTATTGTACGAAATGTATGGAATATAGCATTTTCAGACTATTTGTCAGTTATATCTGACATTTATTTTACACACATTGGGAGGGTACATATGGATTTTACAAATTTTACAAACATCAACGCACGGATCACTGCCTGGGGCGGTATCAAGCAGACTGCATTTAACAAGAAGAAATACGCGGCTGCAGAAGCATCATGGAATTTGCTTTCACCACAGGAGATTGCAATGCTTGACCAGCAGATTCCATACGGTGTGGAAGCGTTCTCTTTCGTTGCAACACCGACGGCAATTCTCGTCTATGAGGCGAAGACGGTGCGCGTAATTCCGATTCGCGATATCATGTGGATCTATGGAAATGTAGTTAAACAGACGATGAATTTTATTCCGACAAGCAAATTTCATACCTTATATCTGCTCGCACGAGATGGTGGAACTTATTCACTTGGCCAGATCACAACCGGTGGTTTCTCCAAGAAAGCGCCGCTTGATGAAGCAGTCGCCCAACTGCAGAACCTGTTATTCCCTTACAGAAAGGGAATTGTATATGGATATTCCGATGAAATCGCGAACTATTTCCAGGGGAACTTCGCCGGAGCTGTCCAGATGGTTGACGCGAAATCTATGGAGCCTTAGACCCACGTCAGGTATTCCATATGCCAGTCTGATTGACAGTCAATGCAATCTCACATAACAGATAAAAAAGGATTAGCTGTATCTATACAGTCAATCCTTTTTCTTTTATATTCATATATTCTCATCAATTATTGCATCGTCTGTATCGGCAGATTCGAGCAAATCACACTAATGAATCGTCGTACTTCCGACGAATTCCGTCGTATCATCCAGATAGGTATAGCCTTCGCCCGCCTCATACTGAATCAGGCAACCAGAGTTATAATACTGCGCAAACAGCACCTTTCCTTCCCCACCATACACAACAATCACGCCCGGACAACCAAATTGTCCGTAGAACGAATCACAATTCATTCCAAGCGGCTCATCCTCGTCGCCCGTAAAATTCAGGAAACGATAGTCGCTTCCATTCTCCGCATTCAATTCTTCCAACACCTTTTGTGCAAAATAATACTCCAACGCATTTGCATCGGTAATGCCATTTGCACTTTTATTCTGTGCCCGGCTGATCATATAATTCGTGAGTACACCACATCGCTGTGCATTCCCTTCGTCATCCGTATATGTCTTATCTAGATTCATCTCATGATCTTCCGCATAACTGGAAACCATGCCTGTCTCAACCGCCGAGACAATCGTCCGAAGTTCCTCCATCGCATTTGATGCTCTGGCTTTCCTAATGTAACGAATAACCGTCAGACCGATTGCACCCGCGAGCACCGCCATGATTGCAATTGCAATAATCAATTCTACCAGTGTGAAACCTGCATTGTCTGAATTATTTCTCCATTTTTTCATACCCCTACCCCGCATATATCAAACTTTTCATAACTAAAGTCATCATATCATCATATGCCCAGCAAGGCAAACGTATTTCCATAAAATGCTTGACGAAAAATTACAATTCTCCGCCTATTACAATCCCTTTGGCATCTGTCCCATGTCCGATCTGCTTCGTGACCGCAATCGGCATTGTTTTTCTCACATACTTCTTCACAAGTTGCACAATATCCGGCATGCACTGCTTTGCTTCCATCTCCGTAAATGTTCCAAGCAGGATACCCGCGATCTGCTCAAATGCACCAATCTGCTGCAACTGGCTCAGATAGGTTTCCATTCGTGCTACTGTTCCGGACCGACTCTCCAGAAGTAGAATCTTCCCATTCAGATCTGGCATATACGCCGTCCCAGACAGCTTTAAGAAACAACGGATATTTCCTCCGACAATGATTCCATGCATCTCCGTCCCCTGTACATAATGATAATCGATCCGGTACAACGCATCACCACCCTCACACAGGACATCTCGCACATCCGCCATCTGCTGCTTGCGCTCCTTATAGAGCACATTTCTTATCTGATACAACACCCCTGTCTGCCCGGTCTTCGCGTAGATTGCATTTAATATAGTCGTCAGATCACTGTATCCCCAGAACTGCTTATCCATCTTTGCAATCGCGCTATAATCCAGATACGGCAGGATTCCATTCGCGATATCTCCACCGGATATGTCGCAGATTGCGTCAATCGTATCATCCAAGTAAAAATCCATTACTGCCTTCGCACGTTCTTCTGCCGTTCCACTCGCCACACCATCACGCGCATACAGAAATGGGCTGATCACACTCTCAATCCCCATGTCTGCCAGTATCCGATGCAATTCCTCAATCTCATCTTCATATCCCTGCCGGATTCCATCCGAACAACATACAATTCCGATTTTCATAGGTGCTTTAATAATACTTCCTCCCTTACCAATTCCGATCATCTTTATCAAACACTCCATCGCTTCACCTATGGATACCTTCATCTTCATGAACAGCGCCCCAAACGCGTTTACACTAATCTGAACAATACTTTGTGTTGATATATCAGAATTTTGTCAACGCAAAAACCATAACATACCCTCAAAAGCATTGTAAAGAGTAAAATTTGAACATTTAGAAAAACACGTAGGAATGCGGTGTTACAGGCAGAAAAAATCAATTACATATGTTCCCGGCATAAGATCAATAGAAGTAACTTCCCCATCGTCATTATCGCCAGAACCAGTTACAAGTAATCGATCGCCATCATCAGTAACTACTTCTCCTGTTTCGTTACTAAAGTCGTAACTCTTGAAATTGTACGAAATACTTCCATCCGCATTCGTAATCTTGCATGATGAAACATCACCTTTAAGACTGCTGATTAAGTAAACGCTAAAGCCTGCACCATTTAATGGCTTGATTTCAGTCGTGTTACCTATTTTCACAGGTGTGTATTTCTTAACATGAATTGGCTGCATGATCGGCTGATCCGTTACATCCAAATGCTTTGAAAGAGCTGCATAATTTACATTACTCTTCTCAGCATCTGTTCGGTTATCACGTAAATCTACTGAATGCTCTGCTTTATCTCTGTAGAAATCTTTTGGTGCACACAACTCAACTACATAATAATCATCAGCATTCTTTGCCGGGAAAAGATCATTGAAGCTTATCTTTCCGTCTTTACCTGTCGCTGCACTTACACGAATTGCCTTTGCTGTACCTGCCTTAGCGATTACCTGTTTACCAGTTGTTGAATCAATAACCGGTGTACCGTCACTATGTGTAAGAGGGGTGTCAACGCTGTAATTCTCCGCCTTTACCTTAGTCTCACCAGTTGATTCGTCCACAATATCCCGCTTCACGTATAATCCGAATACAGCACCTTCCAATGTCACATCGCCTGTACTGCCCTGTGCCGGACTTGGATTGCCGTTTTTCTTCTGAACTGTGAGATTGACCGGAATTGGTGTATCTATGAATTTTGGTGCATTTGTGTCGGAAACGGTTGTGCCATCGTCGTATTTCTTGCCGGTGCTATCGTATAAGTATGCCACACCACCTTCTCCATCCTGTTTTACCTGGAATACCCAGTGCGTGCCACTCTTCTTGTAGTTATCCGGAGCTTTTTCCTCATACATCACAACCGTTCCTAATGGGATGGTTCTAACACCCAAAGGCGTTTTGAAAAATGGACTTGATGTGTAACCTGATGCTGTCGGTGATGATGTAAACCGAACACTACCATTTGCATCTGTTTCAAAATACCACTTACTGACTGTTCCGGAGTGCTTTATCTGCGCCTCAGATTCACTGTATGTCTGAATTCCCGGATAGTATTCAATACAGTAAACAGCACCCTTGATTGCAACATTCTCATCATTCTCTTTTTTCAGAATTACGTTAATAGGGTCATCTACAGGCTTGTCTGTTGCGTTGATTACTAAAGGATTATCTGCTGTATTGTCTGCCGTAAGAGTGATTGGGATTTCATTCTTATTTAACAAGTATCCTTTTCCTGCCTTTGTCTCTTTCACTTTGTAGCTTCCGATCGGCATCTCCAATATGTTTGTTGTTCCGTCACTCTTACACGTAAGCACAGCCGGAGTACCTGCGATTGTTGTTGCCGGTGTTCCATCCTGATTGTAAACCGTGTACTGCGTACCTGCCAAATCGTATAATGGATTATTGTTTGAGCAGTTTGGATTTGAAGATGTTTTCTTTAATGCTACGTGGGATGTACCCTCCCATTCAAGTTGAAAACTAAAAGGGCTGTTACCTGTCGTTTTAGAAACAACATTCTGCAAGCTGTTCGGTGAAATGTAACAATAAACAGCACAAATTGTCTTTGTATTGTTACCGAAATCAAATGTCACAGTTTTATTACCGATCACAGGATTTGCATATACTCTGAACTTACTTCCACCGCGCAAACTAACTGTGGAACCCACATTATAATCTGTATACTGCGTCAATTCGGCATTTGTATAGACACGGAACTTATAATTATTGGGGATAGTATATCTCCATTCCAAATCAGTGGATGCATCTACTGTCAGTATATCAGACATAAGTACCCCATCTTCTGATTTGTCAGCTTTTGTTCTACCTGTTATCCCGCACTTCTGCCCCAACTTAACACCATTTACACCATCTACCAAAAAGTATAAGTCTTTGTATGATAATCCATTCAAAAAATCAATATAAGCCTTTGGACTATTACCATAAGAACCAGTCCCATATCCATAAATAGTTGATGCTTTACTAACCTCATCACTAGCACCTGAGAAATAACTACAGGCTAAAGCAGTAATTGCAATGTCATTTTTTGATTGAGCCGCACAATTACTATTTCCTGTATAATCACAAAAAGATCCATCACAAGCATGTTTATGACTATGATTGTTTTTATACGGACACACATTATCAGCATGTGATTTAAAACCAGACCATACATATTCACTTGGATTATTTTGCATCCATTTTGTGTACATAAGTGCTTTAGCTTCATTAATATAGTTATTTACATTCGTAAACTCAGTATGCCCATCAACCCTTGTTAAACCTGTACCATAACCATCGGAACTTTTACCATGTTGATAGCAAAACCCGTAATCAAAGTTATTAGCAGCTGTATGCATACAATAAATAGTTGCTTTAGTACCACTAAAATAGCCATAGTAAAAATCATAGATGTGTGGAAATGGCGCAGTACACTGATCTTGTGAAGCAAATAATCGTAACACCGTTAAATCTGTAATCGGTGGAACCTGCAAATCGTTATCTAATGTGCCGTCACTACTAGCATCCGTCGCTGTAGCCTCTCCCGGTGGTGACTCTCCCACTTCTGTTGTGGCTTCACCTAACTCCTCAGCCCACGGGACTAATACTCTTGACAGAAATGAGATTGGTAACAAGCAGATAAGCATGGCACCAATCAAGATCAGTAATCGTTTTTTCTTTTTTGATTTCAAAGTCTTTTCCTCCCTTTCATCATTGTTTTTCCTTTACTGAACCTAATTCACTTAAATAGAAAAAGGGATGGCAAAAAGCCACCCCGAATTACTTAAGTGAATGAAAAAACCGAAAGGTATTTCTACTTTCCGGTTCTAATTGATTGTTATTTATTTGTTTTATTTATAAAATTCTTGACCATACTTCTCTCCCATGATAAAATATTGCCAAATTAAGGGGGATGAATCAAAGAAATAAATCTGATCATCATTTCATAAAATCACAGATAAAGAGGTTGCTTAAAATCAGCTTATCGCTAACATTAAATGCCTCTTAGAAAGGAGTTTTTTAATGTTCTACGATTACTTTGATAGAGATAATGACAAAGATAATTATCTCGACCGAGAAAAGGAAGCCATCAAATCCAGAGACTCCTGGGCTTATGACTATCCTAATAAAGATGATCTTGATTACATGCAACACAAATGGGAACAAGATTAATCTTTCTACTTTAGTTGATTTAAAGTAACCTCAAAAGAACCCAGAAGCTTTGATATGTACCCAGAATTCTGGACACATA
>ULLE01014486.1_pt1 | contig 10638 bp, 7 predicted proteins | sample 1951331 | NCBI WGS metagenome assembly ULLE01 (sample SAMEA4835518, study PRJEB28245) | human gut metagenome | biome: gut microbiome; material: fecal sample | place: Denmark | collected 2008
GTATTTATGAAGCCAGTTGTTAAACTGCCTATCATAATAAGTATTATATTGTATTTCTATCGGATAGTGGATTCCTGAATGTTGATAATATACATGTACTCCCCTGTATCCATCGTCATTTGCTTTACCAAAAGACATATTGGCTACTCTAAAACTCGGAAGTTTTTCTAATTGCAAAATATCATCATAATCATTACACAACGACCGGAACCCTAATAAATCGTCAAATACTTTTCTAGTCTGATGGTCTGGGTAGTATCTATTATATTTCATGTTAATAGATTGTATACTTTTTATTCTATAATCTAATGCAAGTTCATGAAGCACCTCTAATTCATCGTACCAATTACTTGCTTCTTGCAGTTCTTCCAAAAGACTTTCTTTATCAAAATAATGAAGATTCTTTTTTAAATTTATTCCCAGCTTCGACTCAAACGACAATTTATGTAAAACTTCTAACGATAATCCATCCCTCATTAATATATTACTAATTTCCATGCCATCCCCCTTTGTCCACGCTTTTTTCTTCATCATACACATTTTTTCCATGCCTTGCAACTGCTAAAAACGCAACAAAGAATCCGCCGGTCATTCCCACCGGCGGATTCTGATTTATTTTATTAAAATATATTTTGCACTACTTGTAACAGCCGCAAAATCAGATTACTTTGTAACGCCTTCTGTCTTGTAGATAAATGTTACAGAACCGTCCATGTCATCTGCCTTTCCTGCAAAGGACTGATAATCTTTTCCAAGGTTGATAACCTTCTTAATTGTATCAATTGCATCGTCTGCATCACTGCCTACAAGAGATGTAATCTGGCTGATTCCTTCTTCGTTGAACTGAATCATACCGTTGTTTAATTCAACCACACCGTCATTTAACTGTTCTGCACCGTCGCTTAATTCGTGTGCGCCGTCATTTAACTGGGTTATACCGCTTGCTAATGCACCTGCTCCCTGTAATAACTGTGCTGTACCAATCTTTAACTGCTTTGCACCATCATCAAGAGCATTGATGCCTGTTACAAGTGCCGGGCTGCTCTCAGAGAGCTGACCGATACCGTTCTTTAAATCAGATGTGCCGGATACGAGTGCTGGAACACCGGATGCTGCTGTAAGCTGTGATGCACCTGCATCAAGCTGCTTTGCACCGGATACAGCATTTGCAATACCGCCGTTTAACGTATCGTTGTTACTCTTTAACTGTGAAAGTCCGCTGTTTAACTGGGCGCTTCCTGAAGAAACATTGCTGCTTCCCGCTACAAGCTGTCCAAGTGCTGTTTCTAATGTATCCTTCTTTGCAATGGCACTCTGTAAACCTGCGTTAACCTGTGCTGCGCCTGCGGCAAGCTGTGCCACGCTGCTGTTTACAGTATTTTCTACCTTACCGGCACTTTCATTGGCTGCCGTATTTACAAGGATAACCATTTCATTCTTATAAATAGAAGCTAAATCGGTAATGCCTGCTGCCTGTAACTGTGCGTTTGCCGCAATACCGGCATTTAAAGCTGTTACAACCGGATTAGAAGCATTTGCTGTTACAAATGAATATGCATCCATGTATTTATTGGCAAGTGCTGTCTGAGCTGCTGTTGTCAGTCCGCTTTCTGAATACATATCCGTAGCAGGCTGGATCAGCAGGTTATCATTTCCTAATGCTGAGAGTGTACCGTTTAACTGTGTGCCTGCGGCTTCAAGTGCCTGTGCGCTTGTCTTTAACTTTGTCTTATTGCTTTCATACTCACTGATAGAAGCTGTCAGTCCGTCTGATAACTGTGCCAGTCCATTGCTGACCTGTGCTGAACCGTCTGCTAATTTTACCATACCGTCCATCAGTCCGTTTTCACCTGAAAGCTGTGCCTGTAACTGTGCCAGTCCGTCTGCAACCTGTGCGGAACCGCTTGCGAGTGCGTCAGAACCGTCTGCCGCACTTGCAACACCTTCTGTATACTGGCTGATACCTGCCTGTAATGCCGGAAGTCCGTTTGTTTCATCTGCAAGCTGGGATGTACCTGCCTTTAACTGGTTTACACCGTCATTTAAAGTCTTAGCACCGTCAAATAACTTACCTGAACCGTCATATAACTGTGAAATACCGGAAGTTAATGTCGGCATAGAAGATACTACTGTGCTTAAACCGTCTGAGAGCTGTCCTGCACCGTTGTCTAACTGGGATACACCGTCTGTTAATGTCGGAACCTGGTCATTTAACTGCTGTGTACCGTCTGCAAGTGCCTTGCTTCCGTCTACAAGCTGCGGAGTTGCATCTGCAAGCTGGTTCGTACCGTCTGTGAGCTGGTCAGCCGCATCCTGTAATTCATTGACCTTATCCTTTAAGTTATCAATGCTTAAATCATCTGTATCAATGTCAGATAAGAAGTTGCTGGTTGCCATAGACATCATCATATCCAGTTCAAAATCTGTCACATCGGCTGTGACTTCAAAGTATTCCGGAACATCTAAATCCAGTTTTTCATTGTCAAACTTCATATCCAGACTGTCTTTTAAGCCCGGCATTGTAATACCGAATACAACATTGCTGTCGTTGACTTCTGTAATCTTTCCGTTTGTTACTTCGATATTTGAAAAGTTATCGGAAGGAAGAAGCATGCCTGTTACCATTGTAAACGGAACATAAACCGTCTTTGTCTTTCCGTTTACGGTAATGGTCTTTTTCGCATTGTTTGTATAGTCAAAACGCATTGTGACTTTACCGCTCTTTCCTGCAAGGTCACTTGCTGAAATTTCCTTGCCGTCCAGATAGTAAGTTACTTTCATGCTGACAGGTGCGGTCTGTGTTGTTGTACCCTGATAAGTAATGCTGTTGCCGTCTGCTGCCCATGTCAGGCTGTTTCCGTTGGTTGTGCTTGTTTCATCACCTGTTAAATTAGTAATGTTTGATAAGCTTGAAACATCTGTAATAGAAGACTTTCCTGTTACATTCTTTAATTTTTCATTAACGATAACATGATCCTGCTGTCCGTCAGCCTTTGTAAATACAAAAACGGTTTCTTCCTTTGAATCGGTCTTTGCTTCGGTTGCAACCTTTGGTGCTGAAGAAAGCTGTGATGTCAGGACATCTGCAATCATTGTTTCTGTGTCTGTATCCTGTTCGTTTGCAGCAACTTCATTCTGAACTGCTGATGATGTATTTGTTCCGCAGGCTGCGAAAGAACACGCCATTAATGCTGCACACATAAATACTGAACCATATTTGAATAATTTCTTCTTAATCATATAATTCTCCATTTCCGCCGTAATCCGGCTTTTACAATCTAATTTCCATTTCTCATCTGCCGTCAGAACTATTTGCTGTAAGTATCTGTTGAAGCATAAGCCACATTTTTAGCTTTTTCTTTCTTATCTTTCTGTCCGAATCCGATACTTGTGTATCTGATAACCTTATCAAATACAACGAAGAATGACGGTAATACAAAGATAACGACAAACATACTGATAATCGCACCTCTTGACATTAACTTACAAAGAGAAGCAACCATATCTACGCTTGAGTAAGCACCAACACCGAATGTTGCGGCAAAGAAGCCTAAGGCACTTACGATGATAGACGGAATAGAGGTTGAAAGAGCCGTTGCAATGGCTTCCTTCTTTCCTGCACCCTCATTACGTTCCTTCTTATATCTTGTTGTCATCAAAATCGCATAATCGACCGTTGCACCTAACTGAATCGTACCGATTACAACCGATGCGATAAACGGAAGTGTCGTTCCTAAGTAATACGGAAGTCCCATGTTAATAAAAATAGCAAATTCAATTGCCGCAACCAGAATAATCGGCAATGAAACGGACTTAAATACACAGAAGATAATAATGAAGATTGCCACAATGGATACGGCACTTACGGTCTTAAAATCTTTATCTGTAATGGTAATCAAATCCTTTGTACACGGTGCTTCACCGATAACCATGGAGTTCTGGTCATATTTCTTTGCAATCGCATCAATCGTAGAAATCTGATTGTTGATTTCATCGGATGCCAGCTTGTAATCTGAACCGATTGCAATCATCTGATGCTTATTACCTTTTAACATATCCTTTAAGTCATCCGGAATAAGTTCGTCCGGAATGGTTGTTCCTGCAAGGGAATTATATCCTAATGCAAAAGAAACACCTTCAACATTTTCCAGTTCGTCTAACATCTTCGTTGCATCTTTTGCTGTCATGTTCGTATCTGCAAGAATCATGTAGACGGAATTCATATCAAAATTTTCTTCCAGAATCTTATTTGCCTGTGAGCAGGCTGTAGATTCAGGGAATGTATCTGTTAAGTTATAGTAAACATTTGTATGATTATATCCGTAAATTGCCGGGAATAATAATACAAGGAAAACGATAATCGGAAGCCATGCGTGGTTGACAACGAAATTTGCAAGCTTATCGAATTTTGCCGGCATAATTTCTTTGTGCATTGTCTTTTCCAATGCCCTGTCAAATGTCAGAATCATGGAAGGAAGAATCGTTACACAGCCGATAACACCGATTACAACACCCTTTGCCATAACAATACCGAGGTCTAAGCCCAGTGTAAATGTCATGAAGCACAGTGCGATAAATCCGGCTACTGTTGTAATGGAAGAACCGACTACGGAAGTAATGGTATTTCCGATAGCCACTGCCATTGCCTTATTATGGTCATCCGGATACTCGCTTTTCTGTTCCTTATAGCTGTGCCATAAGAAAATGGAGTAGTCCATTGTAACACCAAGCTGTAATACCGCTGCAAGTGCTTTGGTAAGGAAAGAAACCTCACCCATAATAACATTAGAGCCTAAGTTGTAAACAATCGCCATACCGATACTTAACATAAAGAATACCGGTACAAGGAAAGAATCCATAAACAGTGCCAGTACAATACTTGTAAGGACTACGGCAATCACAACGTATGCAATCGTTTCCTGCTGTGTGATGTTCTTTGTATCTGTAACAACGGCTGACATACCGCTGATGAAGCACTGTCCGTCAGCAATATTTCTTAATTCCTGAATCGCTGCCATTGTGCCGTCACTTGATGTTGTATCATCAAAGAAAATCATAAACATCGTACAGCCGCTTTCCTGATTTTCAAAATAGCTGCGGTACTTTGACGGAATGATTTCAGTCGGTACTTCTGCACCTACCATACTGTTATAAGAAATAATATCTGTTACATGTTCTACATTTTCAATTTTATCTTCTATCTTTTCAATTCCTTTAGCGTCCATTCCTTTAACAACGACCGTGGCATACGCACCCTTGTTAAATTCATCCATCAGAATGTCCTGCCCTTTCATTGTGTCAATGTCACCGGGCAGATAATACAAAATATCATAATTGACTTTTGTCTTGACATATCCGATGCCTGCCGGAATGAGCAGCAATACGCTTAAAATCAAAATTGGAATTCTAAGCTTAACTATCGCTTTTCCTACCTTTTCCATTATTATTCCTCCTTTTAATACTCAAAATTGTTACTGACCGTTGGTCATTCTCATTTGCGATTGTCATTATAGCACAAAATGACCAGTAGTCAATATAGTTTATAAAAATTTATGACTTTTAGTCATTTTTTATTGACAAACGGATTAAAAACCTCTATTATGCATGGAAGACAAACGTAATTTATAAAAAATTGCAGATAAGGAGACGTTATGGGAAAGTTAGAATCAAATAAATTGCAAAAACGGACCTCTCTGCTCAATACCGCATTTAACCTTTTTACGACCAAAGGTGTCAGCAAGACCTCTATTGCAGAGATTTCTAAAAATGCAGGCATTGCCAAGGGTACATTCTATCTGTATTTTAAAGATAAATATGATATCCGCAATAAACTGGTTTCGCATGAATCCAGCAAGCTGTTTAAACATGCAGCCGCCAATCTTACGCAGTATTGTTTAAAGAATAATCTGACACTGGGATTTGAAGACAAAATTATTTTTATTGCGGACCACATTATCAATGCTTTAAATGAAGATAAGACCCTGCTCACCTTTATTTCCAAAAATTTAAGCTGGGGAATTTTCAGGGAAGCCCTGACAAGTAACATTGCGGAAGACGATGTAAATTTCAAAGATGTATTTTATTCCATGATTGACTGTGCCGAATACGAAATCGAAGAACCGGAAATTATGCTGTTTTTAATTACCGAGCTTGTCAGCTCCACCTGCTACAGCGCAATTCTCTACGAAGAACCGGCAAATATCGAAACGATTAAGCCGTATTTATTTACCACAATCCGCGGCATTATCCGTCAGCATGAAACAGCACCAAAGGCGCAGGCCGAAATGCAGTAACACTACCCGCTTAAAAAAGCACCGGCAGAAAATGACATGTCATTTTCTGCCGGTGCTTCTTTCTTTTAATTTTGCAGTTTTTACTCCCTGCGCAGGGATTTTAACAGCGCGATTTCTTTTGCATAACCGTCCAATTCATTCGGTGTTTCCAGAAAGAACGGCTTATCCGCTAACATCGGGTGGTTGATAATCCGTTCAAAGGCTTCCGTTCCGATTGAACCCTCACCAATCTTTTCATGGCGGTCTTTATGGCTTTCAAACGGATTCTTTGAATCGTTGATATGAATGGCATACAGTCTGTCAATGCCAATAATCTCATCAAACTGCTTTAACACGCCATCAAGGTCATTTACAATGTCATATCCCGCATCGTAGACATGGCACGTATCAAGGCATACCCCCAGATGGTCATTTAATTCCACGCGGTCAATAATCGCGCGCAGTTCTTCAAAAGACCTGCCGATTTCCGAACCCTTGCCCGCCATGGTTTCAAGCAGTACCTTTGTCGTCTGCTCCGGCTTTAACACCTCGTTTAACATCTGTGTAATATAGTCAATTCCGATTTCAACGCCCTGTTTTACATGGCTTCCCGGATGAAAGTTATAAAGATTTCCCGGTACATATTCCATTCTTTTTAAATCATCTGCAAACGTATTTTTTGCAAATTCTCTCGTGCTTTCATCTGCGGAGCATGCATTTAACGTATACGGCGCGTGTGCTAAAATCACATGGATACCGTTTTCTTTTGCAAATGCTTTAAAACTTTCCACGTCCTTTTCATCTATTGCCTTTGCAGCACCGCCGCGCGGGTTTCTTGTAAAAAACTGAAATGTATTTCCTCCGAGTGCAACAGCTTCCTTTCCCATGTGAAAAAAGCCCTTAGATGCCGAAAGATGACAGCCTATCTGAAACATACTTTTTCCTCCCGTTTTTATTCTTCTTTTTCACTGCCGGTACGCTGCAATCGTTGCGTACCGCGTACGTCCACTTTTACAGCAGCGCCTGATAAATCTCTCTTTTCGATACACCGCGGTCTTTTGCCGCCGCTTTCATCGCTTCTTTTTTATCCATGCCCTGGCTGATATACAGGTCAACATGGTCTGCAATACTCATCTGTGCCCACTGTGCCTGTTCTTCCGCTTCAATCGCTTTCCGGCTCTTGCCCTCCACGACCAGCACATATTCACCGCGCGGCTCCTGTTCCTCATAAAAGTCAACCGCCTCTTTAAAGGTCGTAAGCATCGCCTTTTCATGCCGCTTGGTCAGTTCCTTGCAAATCGTGAGCGGGCGGTCTTTGCCAAACACCTCACACAGCTCCTTTAATGTCCGGAGCAGACGGTGTGGCGCTTCATATAAAATAACCGTTCTTGTTTCTTCCTTTAATTCGGAAAGTACTGCCTTGCGCTCCTGCTTGTCAGGCGGCAGAAATGCTTCAAATGCAAACCGTCTGGTCGGTCTTCCAGACATCGTCAGTGCCGTAATACATGCCGCCGGTCCCGGAAGGGAAGTCACGGTTACGCCTGCTTCATGGCACTGGCGCACCAGTTCCTCACCGGGGTCTGAAATGCCCGGCGTTCCCGCATCGGTAATCAGGGCAACCATTGTGCCTGCCAGCATTTTCTCTACCAATACTTTTGCCTTTTCGACCTTGTTATATTCATGATAACTGGTCATCGGGGTCTTGATTTCAAAATGATTGAGCAGCTTAATACTGTTTCTGGTATCCTCTGCCGCAATTAAATCCACTTCTTTTAAGGTCCGAAGCACACGGTAGGTAATATCTTCTAAATTTCCAATCGGTGTTGCGCACAAATACAACATTCCCGTATGTTCCATAACTTCACTCTTTCTGCCGCCAAACGGCCTTTTAGTACATTTTGAGCAGCTCCTGTGTATACGTGCCGTCTTCTTTGTATACAACCAGCGGCGGCTCTACTTTTAAGAGTGCTTTACCGCCTTTGACTGCTTCGATTAACACCATATTGGCATCCTTATTTTCATGCGGATATACCATACGGATTCTTTTGGGTTCTAAATGATGCCGTGTCATCACTTCAAAAATTTCCACAAGCCGCTGTGGGCGGTGCACCATATAAAATCTGCCGCACATTTTCAGACACCGCGAGGCTTCCCGCACCACATCTTCGAGTGTGCAGAGCAGTTCATGGCGCGCAATCGCTTTTGCGGAATGCGGATTGGTCAGTCCATGATTCTCATTCATATACGGCGGATTGGTCGTTACAACATTAAAAGAAGCTCCCCCGAATATCGTGGAAGCCTCTTTAATATCACCCTGTACAATTTTTACAGCTTCTCCGATTTCGTTTAGTTCCACGCTTCTTCTGGCAAGGTCCGCACTGACCGCCTGAATTTCCAGTCCGGTAAATCCGGCGGCATCGGGATTTTTTGCCTGCATTAAAATGGGAATGACCCCATTTCCCGTACCTAAATCAAGAACCTGCTCATTTTTCTGCGCTTTTGCAAAGGAAGACAAAAGCACGGCATCCATTCCAAAACAAAAGCAGTCTTTATTCTGGATAATCCGGTACCCGTTGCGCTGTAAGTCATCAATTCTCTCATTATCATTCGTCATTGATATGGGATTTTCCTTCCTTTTTTTCTAATTCTTCAAGCTGCTTTAACTCTTTATCATCAATATGCATCTTATCGTTGCGGCGCTTCGGCTTAAAGCGGATTTCCGCAACCGGATACTCCCGCACCTCTTTTTCGTCATTGCCGGTTGTCACAACCACCTTGACGCGCTGGCGCAGTACGCTCACGCTTAATACCTCGCCCTTTAACTTATCCGGTGTCGTCACATAATCGCCGATGCCTGGCAGATGACTGTTCAATTCTTCGTAGGTTTCTTCTTCATTTTTCAGACAGCACATCAGTCTTCCGCATACGCCCGATATTTTGGTCGGATTTAACGAAAGATTCTGCTCTTTTGCCATTTTAATCGAAACCGGCACAAATTCCGGCATATAAGTCGCACAGCACAGCGGTCTTCCGCACACGCCGATTCCACCCATAATCTTTGCTTCATCGCGCACCCCAATCTGGCGCAGTTCGATTCGGGTCTTAAATACCGATGCCAGATCCTTTACCAGCTCCCTGAAATCAATTCGTCCGTCCGCCGTAAAATAAAACAGCACCTTATTGTTATCGAATGTATATTCGACTTTGATCAGTTTCATTTCCAGCTTGTGCTTTGCAATCTTTTCCAGACAAATCTGAAAGGCTTCTTTTTCCTTCCGGCGGTTTCTTGCTTCCCGCTCATCATCCTCCGGCGTTGCAATCCGGATGACTGCCTTTAACGGCTGAATTACCTTTTTATCTTCAACTTCCCGGATTCCTAAAACAACATGTCCGTACTCCACGCCACGCGCGGTTTCCACGATAACATGCTGTCCGGTTTCAATGTCTTCATACTTTCCCGGTGCAAAAAAATAAATTTTTCCTGCCTGACGGAACCGGACTCCAATAACCTTTGTCACGAGTTTTCCTCCATTTTATTCCTTTTCATTCTGTTCTAACTCCACTGCCGCCTGCAAATGCAGGACTGCCGTTTTTACCTACATCGCCTCTTTAATTGCCATAATCAGCAGTTCAATAACAAGGTCAAAATTAACATTTGCCTTTAACCGCAGCTTCACCTTGTCAATGGATTTTAAAATGTCTTCCAGCCCCTCATAAGAACAGTTCTTTGCCTGCTCTGCAAGCAATGACATTTCATCTTTAAAAATCAGGGCGTTGGAATCCTTTGTGCTTTTAAAGACTAAAACATCCCGGTACCACATTGCCATTAAATCTAAATAATCATCAATCGTGAGTTTATAATTGGCGATATTTTTGACTTCCGCCATAATTTCCGCTGTTGTCATCTCTTTGGCATAGCGGATAACGTGCATCACTTCTTCTTTTAACTGTGCAAATTCTTTTGATGTTGCAATCGTTACGGCACGGCCGATTTTTCCCTGTGCAAATGCAGTTGCAAAACGGCACTCATAGTCCGTTAAATCATACTTTTCCTGTAAATACTGTGTTACCAGTGTATCCCGCAGCGGTCTGAAATCCAGTCTGACACATCTTGATAAAATGGTCTGTAAAAATGTATCCGCATTGGTTGTCAGCAAAATAATAATGCCGTATGCCGGCGGTTCTTCAATCGTCTTTAACAGGGCATTCTGCGCCTGCTGTGTCAGCTTCTCCGCCTCGTCAATAATATAAATCTTATACCGGCTGCTGTATGGCTTAATCTGCATATCGCCGATAACCTGTTCTCTTACATCATCGACACCGATACTGCCCGGTTTTTCATGATGCACCCAGATAATATCCGGCT
>ULLE01023980.1_pt1 | contig 10144 bp, 10 predicted proteins | sample 1951331 | NCBI WGS metagenome assembly ULLE01 (sample SAMEA4835518, study PRJEB28245) | human gut metagenome | biome: gut microbiome; material: fecal sample | place: Denmark | collected 2008
ACCTGTTTTGGGTATTTGCTTAGGAATGCAGTTATTGGGTAAATATAGTGAGGAAGGGGAAAAACAAGGTTTTGGGTGGATAGATTTTTATTGTAAAAAATTTGAATTTAAAAATGAAAAAAATTTAAAAATACCGCATGTTGGTTGGAATTATGTTGAAGTTGTACATGATAATAATTTAATTTGTGATAGTGAAGAAAAAAATAGATTTTATTTTGTACATTCATATCATGCTGTATGTAAAAATTATGAGAATGTAATTCTGGAAACTGAATATGGATATAAATTTGCTTCAGCTGTTCATAAAGATAATATTTATGGTGTTCAGTTTCATCCAGAAAAAAGCCATAGATTTGGTATGCAGCTTTTAAAAAACTTTGTGGAGAATTGTTAATATGATTAGAGAACGTATTATGCCATGTTTATTAATAGAAGATGGTGGATTAGTAAAAACTATTAAATTTTCTAACCCTCGATATATTGGTGATCCTATAAATGCCATCCATATTTTTAATGAAAAAGATGTGGATGAAATGATTATTGTAGATATAAAGGCAACCGATAAGGGGTGTATTGATTTTGATTTATTGGAAGAATTGGCTTCAGAAGCATTTATGCCTTTGACTTATGGAGGTGGCATAAAAACAATTGAAGATATAAAAAGAATATTAAAAAGTGGATTTGAAAAAGTTGTTATAAATTACAGCTTTTTTGAGAACAAGAATTTAATTCAAGAAGCAAGTGCTTTGTTTGGCAGGCAGAGTATTTCAGTAGGAATAGATGTTAAGAAAAATTTATTTGGAAAATATAAAGTATTTAGATTAAACGGGAAAGAAAAAACAGGATTAGACCCCGTGAATGTAGCTATTATGGCACAGGAATTGGGAGCTGGCGAAATATTTTTAAATAATATTGATAAAGACGGAACGATGAGTGGTTATGATATAAATTTAGTTAACAAAATTGCTAATGCTGTTGAGATACCGGTTGTAGCTTGTGGTGGAGCCGGAAATATTAAAGATATAGCTGAATTGTTTAATAAAACTAAAGTTTCAGGAGCAGCAGTTGGTAGTTTGTTTATATATTTTGGCAAACAAAAGGCTGTTTTAATAAATGTTCCTTCTGAAGAAGAATTTAGAAAGGTTGGTTTGTATAATGGAATATAAACAATGTACACGTTGCGTTATGGACACAACAGATTCAGAAATTACTTTTGACGATAATGGAGTTTGCAATCATTGCATAAATTTTGAAAGAAATATAAAACCAAATTGGCATCCTGATGAAGAAGGAGAAAAATATTTAAATGCAATTTTGCGAAAAATAAAAACAGATTGTAAAAATGACGAATATGATTGTGTAATTGGCTTAAGTGGAGGGATTGATAGTTCTTATTTAATTTATAAAGCTAAAGAATGGGGATTACGCGTTCTTGCAGTACATGTCGATGCTGGGTGGAATTCTGAATTAGCAATTAAGAATATAGAAAATGTATGTAAATATGCTGGTTATGATTTACATACTATTGTAATTAATTGGGATGAAATGAGAGAATTACAAATTGCTTTTTTGAAATCAGGAACTGCAAATCAGGATATTCCCCAAGATCATGCATTTTTTGCAGGGTTATATAATTATGCTATTAAATTTAATATAAAATATGTTTTAACTGGTTCTAATTATGCTACAGAAAGTATTTTGCCTGCGTCATGGGGATATGATGCTATGGATTCTAAATTTTTATTAGATATTAATAAAAAATTTGGAAAAATTAAATTAAAAAATTTTCCAATAGTTAGTTTTTGGAAGTTACATATTTATTATCCTTATATTAAGCGAATGAAAGTGGTAAAACCTTTAAATTTTATTTATTATGATAAAGATGAAGCTATAAAAACTTTACAAGACAAATGTGGATGGCGATATTATGGTGGCAAACACCATGAATCCAGATTTACAAAATTTTTCCAGGCATATTATTTACCGTGGAAATTTGGATATGATAAAAGAAAAGCTCATTTATCAAGTTTAATAGTTGCCGGATTTATGACCAGAGAAGAAGCATTAGAGGAATTAAAAAAACCTTTATATGATCATCAGGAATTGCTTGAAGATAAGAAGTTTATAGCTAAGAAACTTAGATTATCTGATGAGGAGTTTGAGAAAATTTTAAAGTTACCTAAACATAATTTTAGTGATTTTAAGAACAATTATAATTTGAGAGTGAAACTGATTAAAATCAGGGATTTTTTCACAAAATAAAACTTATTTAATTTTTAATATTAAGGATTTGATTTAAATATGCTAAAGGTTTGTCATTTAAGTTCTGTACACACAACTTTTGATACCAGAATTTTCCACAAAGAATGTGTAAGCCTTACAAAAAAATATGAAGTGCATCTTGTAATTCCGGCTGAAAAAGATGAAGTGGTTAATAATGTTTCAATACATCATATTGATAATACTAAAACAAGCCGTTTTAGAAGGATGACTTCACGAGTTTGGCAGGTTTATAAAAAGGCAAAAGAGGTTGATGCAGAGCTTTATCATTTTCATGACCCTGAACTTATTCCGGTTGGTTTATTATTAAAGTCAAAGGGCAAAAAAATTATATATGATGTACATGAAGATTATCCGGGTTCTATTTTATCTAAATATTGGATAAAGAGGCGTTTAAGAAATTTAGTTTCAAAGGTCTTTAATCTTTTTGAAAAAACAAGCACTAAATATTTTGACTATGTAGTAGTTGTACATAGTGATTTAAAAGATAAATTTTTAAATTATAACAAGAATATAGAAATTATTTATAATTATCCTATTTTTAAATCAGATATAAAGATATCTGAAATTAAAAATACGGAATTTGTTTGGCTTGGCGGATTTACAAAAATAAGAGGAAGTGAGCAGGTATTAAAAGCTTTTCAAAAGGCTGGATTAAAGTTAAATTTAATTGGGAAAATCCCTGAAAATGATAAAAATAATAGTTTAAATTGTTTAGGAGAATATAATTACGTTGATGCAATGAATTTGGCAAGTAAATTTTTTGTAGGATTAGTTACATATTTACCGGAACCTAACCATATAAATGCGTTGCCTAATAAATTGTTTGAGTATATGTATTTAGGAATTGCTGTAATTGCATCTGACTTTCCAAAATGGGAAAAAATAGTAAATGAAGCTAAATGTGGTTTTTTAATTAATCCGTTTGATGTAGATACATTATCAAAAAAATTAATTTGGATGAAAAACCACCCTGAAGAAGTTAAAATAATGGGGACCAATGGACGTAAAGCGGTATTAGAAAAATATAATTGGAATTTAGAAGAGAAAAAGCTGTTAAAGTTATATAATGAGGTACTATCATGAAACTTATAACCATCATCGGTGCGCGCCCGCAGTTTATTAAGGCTGCCGTTGTTTCGCGTGCTATTGCAGAATATAATAAATTAAATAAAGGTGAATATATTGAAGAAAAGATAATTCATACCAATCAGCATTATGATGAAAATATGTCTGACATATTTTTTAAAGAGATGCATATTCCGCAGCCGCATTATAATTTGCACGTTGGCGGTGGTATGCAGGGCGCTATGACGGGCAGGATGCTTGAAAAGATTGAAGCAATTTTGGTTGATGAAAAGCCGGATTATGTTTTGATATATGGCGATACCAATTCTACTTTGGCAGGCGCGCTGGCAGCGGTTAAACTGCATATACCTGTTGTACATGTTGAGGCAGGGCTGCGCTCTTTTAATATGAATATGCCGGAAGAAATTAACCGTATTTTATCGGACAGGGTATCTAAATTGTTATTGTGCCCGACAGAAACAGCGGTAAAAAATTTGCAGGCAGAAAATATCACACAGGGTGTATTTAATGTTGGTGATGTTATGTATGATGCCGTAAAGTTTTATGGCAGTATTGCTAAACCCGATGAAGATATAAAATCTTTGGCGAAAGGGATATTTTATCTTTCTACGGTTCATCGCGCCGAAAATACAGATGATGTTAGCCGGTTAAAGGCAATTATGAAAGCTCTTGATAAAATAGCTGAAAATAAAAAAGTTATTTTACCGTTGCATCCGCGCACGCGTAAAATTATGGCGGCCAATAATATTACGTTAAAAAATGTTTGTGTTATTGAACCGGTTGGCTATTTTGATATTTTATATTTGCTTAAAAATTCGGCTGCTGTGCTTACGGATAGCGGAGGAATGCAGAAAGAAGCATATTTTTTTGCAAAGCCTTGCTTTACTATGCGCGATGAAACTGAGTGGGTAGAACTTGTAGAATGCGGTGCTAATATTTTAGTTGGTGCTGATTATGATACTATAATTAATAATGTGCAAAATTACAAATATGATAAGAAATATTTTGCACAGCAGCTTTATGGTGATGGCAAAGCAGGAGAAAAGATTATTGAATTGTTGTTGAAGGACAGAGATTAATGAACATAATTTTAATTAACCATTATGCAGGTTCTAATTTTCATGGAATGGCTTTTCGCCCATATTATTTGGCACGTGAATGGGTAAAAATGGGGTATAATGTTACTATTATTGCAGCTTCTTTTTCGCATTTGAGGCAAAAAAATCCGGATATTTCTGTTATTACGGAAGAAGTTATAGATGGCATAAGGTATATTTGGCTGCCAGTAAATAAATACCAGGGCAACGGCGTTATGCGCTTTAAAAATATGCTGGCATTTATTTATCAGCTGTATAAGAATTTGGGTAAGTTTATTGGATTGAAGCCTGATGTGGTTATTGCTTCATCAACATATCCGCTGGATAGTTATCCTGCTTACAAGCTTGCAAAAAAAACAGGTGCTAAATTTGTGTTTGAGTTGCATGATTTATGGCCGCTTTCACCAATGGAGCTTGGCGGTATGAGCAAGTGGCATCCGTTTATTATGCTTATGCAGAAAGCTGAAGATTTTTGGTGCACTCATGCTGATAAGGTAATTTCTATTTTGCCTAAAACAGAAGAATATTTGAAAACACGTGGTTTAAAGGGTGGCAAATTTTGTCATATCCCTAATGGTATAGTTTTAAGTGAGTATGATAATGTGTTGCCGCTAAAAGCAGATTACGCGGAACTCTTGGATAAACTGCATAATTCAGGAAAGTTTTTAATTGGTTTTGCGGGTGCGCATGGCATTGCTAATGCGTTAAATGTTCTGCTTTATGCTGCCGAAAAATTACAAAATACAGATGCGTATTTTGTATTAGTAGGGCAGGGGCAGGAAAAGGAGAACTTGAAAGCATTAGTGCAAAAACTGAAGCTTGATAATGTGCTGTTTTTAGATAGTATTCCAAAGAAAATGGTGCCTGCATTTTTAAATAAAATGGATGTTTTGTATATAGGATTACAGAATCAAAAACTTTTTAAATTTGGTATAAGTCCTAATAAATTAATGGATTATATGATGGCATCTAAACCTATTTTGCATTCAGTAACAGCCGGTAATGATTTAGTGCAGGAAGCAAATTGCGGAATATCTGTACCGGCAGAAGATGTAGATGCTGTTGCAGATGGCATTAAAAAGTTTATGGCGATGGATAAAGCTGAATTATTTGCACTTGGCGCAAACGGAAAAGAATATGTAGTAAAATACCATGATTATAAAATTTTGGCAGAAAAGTTTATAGCGTGGATGGAAAAGTGATAAAACCCCTTATTTGAATTTTCAAATAAGGGGTTTGGTGGTTAAAAGAAAAATTACTAGTAAATAAAAATAATTTAAATTTATAAAATTAATTTAAATTTTATATGCCATTATGTTAAAGTATACATATTTAATAAACATAAATTTAATAAGGCGTAGATAATAAAAAATAAGGTGAGATAACATGGGAAAACGTGAGAATATTAAAACAACCATTGAAGAAATAGTTGCGTACTGGAGTGAACACGAAGATGAAAGTGGATTAAGTGTTTATTTTAGTGAAGCACATGAACGTTGCTGGAGATGTGGTTATAAAAGAAAGTTGGAACGTTGTCATATAGTTCCTGCGTCACGTGGAGGAGAGGATATACCTTCAAATTTTGTTTTATTATGTAAAGATTGTCATAAAGACGCGCCAAATGTTACAGATCCAGAAATAATGTGGGATTTGTTAAGAGCATATGCTGTTCCTTTTTATGATAGTTTTTGGTATGAAATGGGTGCGATAGAATACGAAAAAATATATGGAATAAAATTGATTGATGAATTAAAAACAAGAAATTTGACTGATAAAGATATAGAAGAGTTCGATAATTTGCTTAAAGTAACAGTACCTAAAACAGTTCGTCATTTTGGCAGTAGTTATTTAAATATGGCTACAGTAGCCGGGTGTTTAAGAATGGTACTAAAAGAATATGATAAAAAACATGGTTTGGAAACTAAAAAGAATGTTATTTCATTATATGCTAGAGCTATGATTTCATCAGAAGAAAAATAATAAAATTAGCAAAATATAAAAAACTCATCATCATTAAGAGGGAGATTGTTTCTTGAATGATGATGAGTTAATATTAACTTTAAACTTTTGTAAAGTTCTACCGTATTTTACTCGGTATTATCGATTCCAAAAACGCGCGGACAACGTTGGGGTCAAAGTCGGTGCCGGCCTTGTCGTTCATTTCCTTAATGGCTTCCATAGGCGTTTTTTGCCAGTAATGGGTACAAGGGTTTACAATGCGGTCGTAATAATTGGCTACGGCGATTATACGCGCTCCCAGCGGTATGTTTACGCCCTTTAAACGCTTGGGGTAACCGGTGCCGTCCCACTTTTCGTGGTGGCTGTAAATAATGTCGATAATATGCGAAAATTCCGGAATATTTTCGAGCATGCTGGCGCCTGCCTGACAGTGGCGTTTATAGGTAGCCATCTCGCGCGTGCTTAAATAGGGCGATTTTTTTAAAATCGTGTTAGGCACGGAAAGATGCCCGATATCGTGCAGAAGCGCGGCGCTTTTAATGGAAGCTATTTCTGCGGCTGGCAGGCCGAGCTTGGCCGCAATGCAGGCCGAATAGTTAGCAACCTGCTGGCTGTGCATGTATAAACCCGTATCTTTTTTTTGCAGCAGCGTTAAAAGCGAGTTGCATATTTCTCGTATGTTATTTTCGCGTGGAAAATCCAGTGTCTGGGGTAAAGCAATCATAAAACAACCATCCTGTTAAAAATCCGTCCAATCAAATCTTGCACATAATAGTATACTACAACGCGGCAAAATATCAAAGAGCATTTTATAAATTTTTTAGTCGCAGGTATTGCAAAAAATCTATTAGCCGCTATAATTAAAATGCAGCTCAGGTCTGTGGTTGAAAGTCGATGCCAGTTGCGGGCAAAACGATCCACGTAAGCAGTAAAAATTACTGTGAGCACGGCGCAGCTTAGAAGTAAGTCCTGCCGCGAAAAGCGAGAGGAGCAGTAGTGGGGAGCACGTTGCTTAGGAGCGAACCTTCCAGCAGGCGGGTGTGGGGGCGAAGACCAGGTCAGCTGAGTTGCTTTATTTTATAAAAATTAGCCTTTTTTGCATATTTTTGCTTGTGCAGAAGGGCTTTTAGTTTTATAATATACATTATTATAACCTGCCTGTTGGCAGAATATTGGAGGGAGATAATCTGATGAAAAAGTTTTTGGCATTATTAATGGCAGCCATGCTGGCAATGGCGCTTGTTACGGCCGGCTGCGGCGGCAATGATGAGAAACAGGCGGGCGGTGAAAAATTACTGCGTGTCGGTACTGAACCTTCTTTTGCGCCGTTTGAAATGCAGGCGGAAGGCAGCGAGGAACTTACCGGTTTTGATATGGATTTAATCCGTGCTATCGGCAAACAGCTCGGCTATAAAGTGGAAATCAGCGCAATGGGTTTTGACGCTTTAATTCCTGCTTTGCAGGCAGACAACATTGATGTTGCGCTGGCAGGCATGAGCATTACCGAAGAACGCAAGCAGCAGGTAATTTTTTCTGACCCGTATTATAAATCCGGCCTTTTGGTAATGGTGCCGAAAGACAACAACGATATTAAGAGCATTGATGATTTAAAAGGCAAGCGTATTGCCGTGCAGATTGGCACTACCGGTGCATTTCGCGCAGAAAAAGTTGAAGGTGCCAAGGTAACTGCGTTTAACGATAACGGCAGCGCTGTGCTGGAAATGAAAAACGGCGCGGCTGACGCTGTTATTAACGATGCTCCGGTGCTGAAATACTTTTTGGCGCAGGGCGGCAGTGAATACGCAAAAACCGTCGGAGAAGTTTTGAATGCCGAAGATTACGGTATTGCCGTTAAAAAAGGCAACGACAAACTGGCTGCCGATATTAACAAGGCTCTTAATGAGCTGAAGCAGAACGGTGAATTTGATAAAATTTACAATAAATGGTTCGGCGAAGCCAAATAATGGTTTTTTATACAGGTTTTTTGAAAGTTTTTGTTGCTTAACCTGTATTTTAGAGCTATAATATTTTAACAGATAAAAGTTTGTAAATTTATGCTGTTGGAGGTTATGTTTATGAAAAAGTATTTGGTGTTTTTAATGGCTGCTTTAATGCTTGTGGCACTGGCAGTTGCAGGCTGCGGCGGCAGCAAGGATGAAGCTAAGGCTCAGCCGGAGAAAGTTTTGCGCGTAGCAACTGAACCGACTTTTGCTCCGTTTGAATTCCAGAAGGAAGGCAGCGATGAACTGGCAGGCTTTGATATGGATTTAATCCGCGCTATCGGTAAAAAACTCGGCTACAAAGTTGAAATTGCCAACATGGGTTTTGATGCATTGATTCCTGCGCTGAACACCGGTAATATTGATGTTGCCATTGCTGGCATGAGCATTACCGACGAAAGAAAACAGGCCGTAGGCATGAGCGACCCTTACTATACTTCCGGCTTGATTGTAATGGTTAAAAAAGACAACAACGATATCAAGAGCATTGATGACCTTGCCGGCAAACGCATTGCCGCACAGATTGGCACTACCGGCGCTGACAAAGCAAACAGCGTTAAAGATGCCAAAGTAACTCTTTTCAATACCAATACCGAGTCTGCAATGGAACTGACCAACGGCGGCGTTGATGCCGTTATCAACGACAGCCCGGTTATCGGTTATTATCTGGCACAGGGCGGCAGCGAAGTTGCCAAAACTGTTGGTGATGTAATGGAAGCAGAACAATATGGCATTGCCGTTAAAAAAGACAACACCAAGCTGCTTGAAGACATTAACAAAGCTCTGGCAGAACTGAAAAAAGACGGCGAATATGACAAGATTTACAAAACCTGGTTCGGTGAAGTGAAAAAATAAGCATTGCGCCTGAATGCGGGGAACATCAACGGCAACGAAGGTGTGCCCCGTATTTTATTTATTAAAGCGCAGGCTGACTGGAAGGAAAGACAAGCCTAATGGAACTGAATTTTAAACTTATTGAAGATGCGATACCGCTTTTGCTGGCCGGCGCCGGAATTACCCTTGAAATAACTGCCATGAGCGTAGGCTTTGGCTTATTGATAGGTATGATTATCGGCGTTGCAAGGCTTGCCAGCATTAAACCGGTGCGTTATGCAGCTAACTTTTATGTAGATTTTATCCGCGGCACGCCGCTTTTGGTACAAATATTTCTGGTATATTTTGCGCTGCCTACCATTATCGGCCAGCGCATTGACCCGTTTTTTGCGGCTATCTGCGCCTGCTCCATTAACAGCGGTGCATACATTGCCGAAATTTTCCGCGCAGGCATCCAGTCCATCGATAAAGGGCAGATGGAAGCCGGGCGCTCTCTGGGCATGACCTGGTACCAGACTATGCGCTATGTAATTATGCCGCAGGCCTTTAAGCGCATTATTCCGCCGCTGGGCAATGAATTTATTGCCATGCTGAAGGATTCTTCGCTGGTTTCCGTTATTGGTTTTGAAGAACTGACAAGACGCGGACAGCTGATTATTGCGCGTACCTATGCTTCTTTTGAAATCTGGCTGGCAGTTGCCGTAATTTACCTTATTATGACCTTTACGGTTGCGCGCCTGGTAGGGCTGATGGAGCGGAGGTTTGAAACAAAATGAGTACAGAAATGATTAAAATTACAGGCCTTAAAAAAAGCTACGGCAGCCTTGAAGTTTTAAAGGGCATTGACCTTACCATTGCCGAAAAAGAAGTGGTGGTAATTATCGG
>ULLE01004237.1_pt1 | contig 10123 bp, 2 predicted proteins | sample 1951331 | NCBI WGS metagenome assembly ULLE01 (sample SAMEA4835518, study PRJEB28245) | human gut metagenome | biome: gut microbiome; material: fecal sample | place: Denmark | collected 2008
ATATCTAAAGAAACATGGATATATTAATGCTAGACCTCTGGTGGTTTATCCCAAATTTTCAGAAAGGACTATCATAGCTCAAGGAATAGTGTGTCCTACTGTATTTAGAGCTTCTGATAGATACAATAATGCTCCTTATGCTCAGTCCTCTTGGATATTTAGACCATTTGGAATAGAAGAACAGAATAATATGGGTACTACCACTTTTAATAGCCATGGTTATAGGGCTGAGTTTAGACACTGTATGCATTTGCCTCCAGTAAACTACAGAGAGTGTGAAATACAAAATGCAGGACTTGATAGTTTAAAGTTTGTTACTCCATTTATGACTTCTAATCATTCTAATTGGGTCAATAATTACGGAGATGAGTTTTTTGTAGATCATTCAATTTTCACTTTTCATTCTCCAGATATTGAATTGGGGGACGAATTTACAATGGATAATCTATATAACTATAGGATAAGAGTAGTAGGGATTGTTCCTATAAGTTCAAAATATGTTACCAGAACTTTGTCCACTTCTTCCCCCACTTTAACTTATGCATATACTGGAGGAAGCTCAACTGGATATGGAAGGTATATCGAAGGACAGGAAATTTCTTTAGATTCTAAATTGGATATAGCACAAGCATGGTATAGTATCGGAGCTGATGTTTTGTGGATGGATTATGCTGTTAAAGGAGATAAGGTAGTAGCTAGGGAAGGAAATTACTCCTGGGGATATCTTACATACTTATGGCATAGAAATGGATCTCTTAATAATGATAATGGAGGAGGATCTGCTAAGTTAAAATCCAAAACTGAAGCAATGCTGAGATTCTCCTATAATACTTATTATCTAGATACTCCTGTGCTAGTAATAAGTAATAAAGATTTTCCTGATATGTCTATATGGGATTCTAATGAGGTATCTGCTATATATGTGGGGGATAAAACATATTATGGTAATATAGACTCTATAATATCTCCGGTAAAGGGAAATACAGGAAACTATAATTATCCGGTAATTGTAACTGGATCATCTAGTGATCAAGGCATACCAAGAGAGATATATAGAGGTTACGCAGGGAAACCTGAATATACTAATCCAGGTTCTGGAGGTAGTGTTCCTGTAATGGACACTGAGTTGACTGGGGCTGTTAGTATGAAGTATAAATCTCCTAAACACCTGGTTATAAATTTGGGGGATATATATACTGATAGTAATAATCAAACGAATTATACTCAATGGATACTTCCACAAATTAAATCTGAAAATGGTGACATTATAAATCTTCCTTATGGCGAAACCCGGTCTAGTCCTCCCTTCTGGACAAATATAAGTTCAGGAAATACTATATTTAATTTTAGAAGTATAGAAATACCAGATGATATAGGAGATTATTTCAGTCCTGGATATGATATAGCAGCTGGAGGAGGAGTTATGTATCTATGTGATATAATAAGAGACAATATAGATGAAACTACTCTATTTGGAGGAATGACTAAGGATGCTATGTTAGCTAATGAATGGCTTATAGCTGGAGAAGATGTATCTCTACAGAACATATCTGAAAGTGAGGGATTCACTGTGTATTGGAATTGGGGGGATACCTACTATCAAAGATACGACTGCTTAAAGACTTACCCATTTGATTCAGAATCCCAAAATAATATAGTAGATGTTTTATCTTTCATGTGTGAGACTAGGTTAAATTTAGATGGGAGGTATGATAATAATAGAGGTACTAAAAATCTACTCAATATTAACATAGACAACTTCAATAAGATAAATAAAGTATATTCTCAGGATAACAATTACTTTATCTATAGAATGACTGACTCTTCAACTGAAGTTAGAGAATTTCCCAATTCTATAACTTGGACAAAGACTAAGACTAATGGGGAACTAACTGATTCCTGGACTAATATAACTTTAGCTTCTGTTCTAGACTTGGATGGAGATAAAGGAAAAATAAGAGCCTTAAGAAGATTTAATAATGAGCTTATAGCTTTTCAAGACAGAGGAATAAGTAATATATTATATAATTCAAGGACTCCATTATCCTCTACAGATGGTATTCCTATAGAGTTGGCAAATTCAGGAAAAGTAGATGGAAAGAGATATTTATCAGATAAAATAGGGTGTACGAATAAATGGTCCATAAGAGAAACTCCTAATGGAATTTATTTCATAGATGATATATCAAAAGGTATATTCTTATTTAGTGGAGAGATAGCTAATTTATCTGATAAGTTAGGTTTCCACTCCTGGATAAATAGTAGATCCACAGATGTGAATATATGGAATCCAATAGACTTTGAAGGTTTTGTAACATACTATGACAAAGTAAATGGAGATGTATTTTTCATCTCTAAAGAGGAATGTTTGGCATTCTCAGAACCTCTAGGTCAATTCTCTTCCTTTTATAGCTATGAAAATACTCCATTTTTCTCTAATATAAGAGATAGAGGTCTTTTTATAATACCTTCCTCTGAAGAATCTAGCTATAAATTATGGCTCCATAATGAGGGGGATTATAACATGTACTTCGATAAATATCAACCATTCTATATTACGGTGATAGTAAACGAAAACCCTATTCTAGATAAAATATTTACTAATATTGAATTTAGATCGGATTCATGGAAATCCGGGGAATTAATCAACTCAACTTTTGATACCTTAAATGTATGGAATGAATATCAGAAAGGAGTAACAAAACTATCTAATCTATCATCAATCCCCTCTTCTTTGAAAGAAAGATTTAGGATATGGAGGGCCAATATTCCAAGAGATTGTTTTAATCATAGAGATAGAATTAGGAATCCTTGGATATATCTTAAGCTTTCTAGAACAATAGAGAATACTAACAAAACTATACTTCATGATCTAATAGTTAAATATTTATATTAGTTATATTTAAAGTAACAATGACTAAAGAATTATTTTATTCATTGTTACTTTTTTTGTATAAATCTTGCATAGAATATAAGTTTAATTTATATTTGCAAATAAAATGCTATTATATGAATGAAAGATACCAGATTGGATATATAAAGCGAAAACCTTATTCGCTTAATACTCCATCTTTTAATCTTGCAGATCTTAGACTAGAAGATATACCTGAAACACCTTCTATGTTAAATTCTAATGATTGGTTAAATAATATAGGGTCTATTGCAGGAGGAATTAGTGGAGTAATTGGAACATCTCTGCAGAATTCTAAAATTGAAGATACTTCAGATGTAGAGAGTCAAATAGATTCAGCCCTAAATTATAAAGTTGGAGCTCAATCTAATGAGTCACTACTTGATGAGTGGGGCAATTATAATCCATTAGATCATGTGACTTACTCAGATATCAGAGGAGGAAACGTAGCTCAAAGAGGGTTAAATACTTTATCCTCGATAGGTTCTGGAGCAATGGGTGGAGCATCTATTGGAGGTCCTATAGGAGCTATTATAGGAGGAGTTGCAGGCCTTGGAAGTTCTATAGTTGGTTGGCTGACTGGAAATGCTAAGGCTAGAAGAAAAGTTAAAAAGTTAAATAATAAAATAGATGCGGCAAATAGACATGTACAGAGTTCATTTGTTAACTCGGCTAGATCTATAGATGAAATCAATGATATGAATATATTATCTAATTATTCAGCTTATGGGGGTCCTATAAATATGAGATCATTCTCCCCTATGTCTCCTTTTGGAAATAGATATAGTAAAGGAGGAGCTATAAGAATTAAACCTAGTAAGAGAGGAACCTTCACAGCTGCTGCAAAGAAACATGGTAAATCAGTGCAAGCTTTTGCTTCTCAAGTATTAGCAAATAAGGAAAACTACTCTCCAGCTATGGTTAAGAAAGCTAACTTTGCTAGAAATGCAGCTAAATGGAAACATGCTGATGGAGGTAATCTTAATACCGTAGCACCTTTAGTTTATCCAGCTCCTGAGTGGATCTATAATCCTCTTGAAGAGCCTGATAATGCTCCTGTATATTCTCCTGATAATTATATTTCAGATGCTCAGTATATAGCAGATAGGTGGGCAGCTGAAAATTCTATTAAGGAAGGATGGGATCCAAATACTAACACTTATTCTCCGCACCCAAGTGCAGAAGGAGGGAAGAAGACTGTAGGTCCTGGCATAAAACTAGGAGCATATAAAGGATTTACTCAAGATAGACCCTATACAATAGAGGAACTAAATAACCAAGTAGTAAAAATATCTAGAGAAAAGGAAAAGCATATTAAGAAAGTTTTAGGTACTGATACTATCTCTCCTCAAATAATGAGAGGGTTAGTAGACCTCTCATATCAAATAAAGGGAGATATTGCAAAAAAATATCCTCTATTATTAGAGGCAGTAAAAGAGGGGAATTTGAATAAAATAAAAGAAGAAGCTAAAGTACATTATACACCTAAAGGAAAAACAAAGCCTATAGAAGATACTAGAAGAAATAAGTTCAGAGAGGATAATTTTTGGTATTATGAATTAGGAGGTCCTATAAATACTCATGGAGGAGTATTTGATAATGGTGTCACCATTGTAGGTAATGGGGGAACTCATGAGGAGAACCCATTAGAGGGTGTACAGATGGGTGTAGATGAACAGGGAATACCTAATCTAGTTGAGGAAGGGGAAGTAATATTTAATGACTATGTATTTAGTAATAGAATAGAAGCTCCCAAGAATCTCAAGAAAAGATATAAATTTAAAGGAAAAACCTTTGCTGATGTAGCTAAATCTATTCAAAAAGAAAGTGAAGAAAGACCTAATGACCCTATTAGCAAAGCTGGACTAGATGTTAATATGGCTAGATTAGCAATGTCTCAAGAAGAGGTAAGAAATAGTAAGATGAAAAAGAATACTTCAAATAAATATGCTGGAGGAGGAGTATTGCCATACATGAGATATGCTCCTGCTGTTGGAGCTGGAATAAATGCTTTAACAGACCTTATTGGCTCAACAAATAAGTATGACTATTCTAATATAGATTTAATTCAAGATGTAATAGATAATCTACAGACTGTGAGTTATAAGCCTGTAGGAAATTATCTTACATATAGACCTTTCGATAGGAATTTCTATATAAATAAACTTAATTCTCAAGCTTCTGCTACAAGAAGAGCAATAGAGGGATTATCTGGTGGAAATAGAGCAACTAAAATAGCAGGGATAGTAGCCTCCGATTATAATACACAAGGGAGACTAGGTGATTTAGCTAGACAGGCTGAGGAATATAACTTAGCTCAAAGAGAAAGAGTTGAAGCCTTTAATAGAGGAACTAATCAATTTAATTCTGAAATGGGTCTGAGAGTAGGTCAAATAAATAAACAGAATGATGAACTAAGGCTTAAATCAGCTATTACTCAAGCCCAACTCAGAGATCAAATTGATTCTGCTGTGTCTGCTGCTAGATCTGCTAACTTAAATAACTTCCTAGACTCTTTAGGGGATATTGGAAGAGAGGAGACTATATTTAATTTGATTAATAGTAATCCAGGACTTAGATATGGATATACTGGCAGAACTGGAAATATAGGATATAAGACCAGATCTAAAGGTGGTTATTTAACTATTAAAAAGAAGAAGTAATATGGCAAGATATGTAATAACCGGTAGTAAATTCAAACCCTTTTCTTATGCTGAATTAATACAACCTGTACAACTTGCTGAAGCTGCTCATCAAGCTGTAGAAGACCAATATAATGAATTATCTACTAAGGCTAATGTGTGGGATAAATTAGCAGGAGAACAACCTGACTCTAAAGTTTCTACTTTATATAGAGACTATGCTAATGATTTGAGAAATCAAGCTAATCAACTAGCTAAAGAAGGGCTAACACCATCTAGTAGACAAGGATTATTAGAGATGAAAAGTAGATACAGTACTGATATTATTCCTATAGAACAAGCTTATAATGCAAGAGCTGCTGAGGCTGCTGAACAATTAGCTGGTAAAGCTAAAGGTATAGTATATGAAGGAGATGCTTCTTTATCTAGCTTGGATAGATATTTATATAATCCTCAGATTAGATATGGAATGGCTGACTCACAAGAGGGTTATAAGAGAGTATATAATTCTGCTAAAGCATTACAGGGCCAATTAAGAAATTATGGTAATGGTGAAAGATTAGATTATTATACAAAGACATGGCTACAGGAACATGGTTATAAACAAGATGAAGCTAATCAAGCTATAAAAGATATACAAGAAGCTTTAACGTCAGGAGATAATATAAGAGGTAATAACATATTATCAGATATATTAGCTCAAGAAATGAATACTTCAGGTGTAGCAAATTGGAATAATAATGCTGCTAGGGTTGATTATTTTAATAGGGTTTCACCAGCTATATATGCTGCTGTAGGTGAGACTAAAGTATCTCCATATGAGGATTATGGTAGAAGATTACTAGCTAGAGCTACTAAAAGCTCTTCTTCAGCAACAGTTCCTAGAGTACCATGGAGGGCCATACCTATAACTAGAACTAATGAACAAATAAGGAATACTACTCAAATGAAGAGTGATGCTGAATTTCTAAGAGAGTTAGCAAGTAATCCATCAAAAGCTCTTGATGTTCAAAAGACCTATTACCCTGGTGTAAAAGGTAGAGGAGAGCCAGGTAGTGCTGATATTAATATTGCTCCAGGAGATGTTGTAACACAATCTTATATGAAGAGACTTTCCGATATAAGTAAAAAATATGGTATAAACGTCAACTTTAATATAGGAGATAACGGAAATAATTCTACAGAAGGGTTAATTAAAGCAGCAGAAGAATTAGAATCTAGAATAAGAAAGAGTGCTATAAGAAGTACAGGCTATGCTCTTACAAACACGAACTTTGATTTAGGGTCTAGAATACTAGCAGAGAATATCAGATCCAGAAGTCAAAGAGCAAATGATGACACTGGAGCATTTGAAATAGAGGATGGAAAAGTAAAAAGTAAACCTTCTAAGTTAGAAGACGTAATTGGTTATATTAATAAAGATGCACAGATTGAGTTTGATCCTTCATTGGGTGTGGTGCTTAGAGGAAGCATTCAAGATGGTAACACATATAAGACTAAATCATTCCTTCTTGACCCAGAAGTAATAGCTGGAGAATCTATAAATGTTGGAGGGAAAATCTATAATAGATATCAATATCTTATAGATTTAATTAATGAGAGTATAGAGAATAATGATATAGAAGCTGCTACCGCTATATCTACTAGATTAATGGAAGATTTGGATAGTTACTTTAATTCCATAGCAAAGACACAAGGAAATACCATGTCAGCAAAAGAAGAGGAAGCAGCTTCTTATTATAGAAACTAAAATTAATCATAATGGCAAATGGAATAAATGATCCTTCTAAAAGGGGAATTTCTGGATTAAAAGGTTTAAATACTACTGAAGGTATAAATAGATATTTGGATGAGCTTGGGTATAGCAGAAGCATTCCAGAGTATAAATTGAAGAGAGCTGTATCTCCGGAACCTATAATACAAGAGGTAGGAGAAGTAGGAGTAGGAGATTCCTACTTTGATAGTGGTATAACTTCTCTCACTCAATTACAGGATTTAGAGAATACCAGGGGGGAACTTCAACCCTGGTACTCTCAAATATCTAATGGTTTAGCCAAAGGAGCTATCCTTGCAGGTACTACATTTTTAAGTGGAACTCTGGGATTATTGTTTGGTTCTAAGACGGCTATAGAGGAGGGTAGATGGTCTGGATTATGGGATAACCCCTTTGATAAAGCTCTGCAGTCAGTTAATGAATGGGCTGAAGAAGCTCTCCCTAATTATTATACTAGAGAAGAACAAGAAGGTCCTTGGTACGATAATATATTTACTGCAAACTTTATAGGGGACAAGTTCATAAAGAACTTAGGATTTACCGTGGGTGCTTTTTATGGAGGTAATCTTATTTCTAAGGCATTAAAATCAACTGGGCTACCCCAAATAATCGGTGCTATAACAAATAGTTCAAAAGCTCCAAAACTTGTGACATCTGGAGTAGGAGCTGTAGCATCTGCTGTTAATGAAGGTAGAATAGAAGCATTAAATAATTCAACTGATTGGTTTAATTTACAGAAAGCACAGATTGATGATGATTATACTAGTAGATTAGATGCTATAGGTCAATCTTATGTGAGAGGAGAAGATGGTACTATCACTTTAACTGGAAATATAAGTGAATTAGGTCTAGCTCTACAAGAGGCTCATTCATCGTCTATCAGTAGATTAACTGAAGATAGATTGAAGATGGGTAATATGGATCTATTGATGAACCTTCCAGTGCTTACAGCTTCTAATATTATCCAATTTGGTAAGATGTATGCCAATGGATTTAGAACAGCAAGAAAGGCAACTAACATAGTTGGAGAAGCAGGAGAATATGCTACAGGAAGAACTATAGGTAAGGGAGTAGCTAAATCTACTGTAAGTGCCCTCTCTGAAGGTCTTGAAGAGATTTCACAAGGAGCAGCAAGTAGAATATCTGGTAACTACTATGAGGATGATGTAAATAACTTCTATAAAGCTAAAATAGATCCTCAGGCTGAACAAGAGACATTAAGTTGGATAAAATCATTTGCTCAAGGTATTAATGAAACGGTGAATGATGGATCTTCCTGGGAAGAATTTTTTATAGGTACTCTTACTGGAGCTCTTGGCATGCCTAGATTCAGAGGAGTAAGAAGTAGTGATGGTAGATTACAGTCTCCTATTACTCTTGAGGGAGGAATCTATGGTGGATTCAGGGAGTATATGGACAAGGTAAACAGAGAGACTGAAATAGCTAATTATATGAACAATAGAGTTCAGTCTCCTGAATTCAAGAATTATTACCAAGGGCTCATTAGACATAATAAATATCAAACTGATATGAACCAGGCTGTAGAAGAGAATAATGAGTTTGAGTTCAAAAATGCTGAATATGCTCAGTTAGTTTCTGATATTGCGATGTTTGATAATGCGGGAAAACTTGAGGATTTAACTACTCTAGTTAATGCTGCCTATGATACCTCTGATGAAAACCTTGCATCTATAGTTGAAAATACTACTTCCACTATAACTGATGAAAGTGGTAAAGAAGTTAAAGTTGGTCCATTTATTGACAGAAATGGTAATCCCATGTATAGCACTCCAGAGGGAAAGCAGGAAATGATAGATAAGCTGACTCAAACAAAAGATGAGATGCTTAATACTATCACAAACTATACTAAGATTAAAGATGATATTGATGTAAGAACAGGACAACAGTTAAATGATGAACAGCTTGAAGAATTAACATGGCTAAAAGCTCAAATTGGTAATTGGCAGGATAGGGCTAATCAACTTTCAAGTGAGATTAAACCTACTATAGGTACTATATTAGGAAGTATGTCTCAGCTTGCTAATATGTACAATTCAATAAAGACTGAGGAAGGTAGAGCTCATGCAGGATTAACTGATTTGTATAATTCTGCTGATAAGAATGAAAGGCAGATAAGAAAGAACATGTCTATCCTTGAGACTGTAAGAAATCTTGATGATAAAACCTTCACTTATCTTTTATCAAAAGATCCTAAGTTAGTAGAGGGAATCAAGTCAGTAGTAGAAAGTCCTCTTAGTGGTGTAGCTGCTGATGATGCACAAGTATTCAATGAAAAGATTGATGATATTGTGAAGTTAGTAAATGCAACTGCTAATTATAATACTAAACTAAAGGAGTATCTTGAGAATCCTACTAAACTTCAAGAAGACATAGTATCCTCTACTGAGGAGGTTGCTAAGAAGGAATCCAAGAGAAAATCTGATAATCTAAAGAGTAAGTTACTTTCAGCTACTAATTTATCTGAGTTTAGGCAGGCTCTTAATGAGGAAGAAGATACTGCTATAAAAGAAGAAACACTTAAATCTCTTGAGGATGAAGGTAATGAGGTGTCTAAGAATTATGAAGAAACAAACTCATATAATACAGAAGTACAAAGAGTAATTAATTCTCTCAATGAAAGTCCAGATATTAAAATGGATGCTCTTAAACTTCTTCAAGACCAATTTGAGAACTCTTCTAATTTAGAAGAGATAGCAAATCCTAACTCTATATATATTGATAACTCGTATGCTTTATATGATGACAATTTAACTCCTGAGGAGAATACTATTAAAT
>ULLE01016338.1_pt1 | contig 10122 bp, 6 predicted proteins | sample 1951331 | NCBI WGS metagenome assembly ULLE01 (sample SAMEA4835518, study PRJEB28245) | human gut metagenome | biome: gut microbiome; material: fecal sample | place: Denmark | collected 2008
ACGGTCTTTCCCGTTTATCAGGCAAAATAAACGGATATTGGTGTTTAGTGAATGTCGTTGTAAAGTGCAATGTAATCCTTGGCGGACTTTGTCCAACTGAAATTCTGCTTGAGTGCAGTGTTCACAAGTCTGCCCCACTTCATCTTGTCATCATAGTATGCTCTCGCTCTAACAACAGCGTCAAGCATATCATGTGCGTTGTAGGACTTGAACGTAAATCCGTTGCCGCCCTTGTCGCCTGCATCATGGATACTGTCTCTCAAACCGCCTGTCTCTCTTACGATAGGTATCGTACCATATCTCAGAGCGATCATCTGAGCCAAACCGCAAGGCTCGCTCTGCGACGGCATAAGGAACATATCCGCACCAGCGTATATCTTCTTGGACAGCTCAGGCACAAAACCAATGGTCAGACCCACTCTGTCAGGATAACGATAATGCATTTCGCTGAAAAAGTCCTCGTATATCTTCTCGCCCGAACCAAGAATAGCAAACTTGCAGCCAAGCCTGATGATGTCCTCAAACACATACTTGATAAGGTCAAGACCCTTGTGTGAAACAAATCTCGTTACGATACCGATAACAGGCTCTTTTCCATGTGCCATGCCAAGCTCGCTGAGCAAAGCGTGCTTGCAAACAGCCTTGCCCGTCTTGTCATTCAAACTATAATTCTTAGCAATAACAGGATCAGTTGCAGGATCATAGATCTTCTGATCTATTCCGTTGAGTATTCCACAAAGCTTGTATTGCTTGTTAACAAGCTCCCTGTCAAGACCATGTGAATACCATGGATCAAGTATCTCCCAAGCATAGCTTGGCGAAACTGTCGTCACCTTGTCAGCCGTTTCAATAGCAGCCTTCATAAAGTTCACATCACCGTCATATGAAAGCAGATCCGTATGATAAAGCGGAATGCCCATAATATCGTTGATAAGTTCTAAGCCATATTGTCCCTGATACTGAATATTGTGTATGGTAAATACCGTCTTGATATCCTCATAACCCTGCTGATAGCGGTAGAAAATATCATAATAAACAGGAACAAGTGCCGTCTGCCAGTCATTGGCATTTATAACATTTGGCTTAAAGTCGATGTATCTCAGCAGTTCGAGAACTGCCCTTGAGAAGAATATAAATCTCTCAGCGTCATCATAAAAGCCATACAGACCGTTTCTCTGGAAGTAATACTCATTATCCAAAAGATAATAAGTCACTCCGTTCACAACGCCTGTAAAAACGCCGCAGTATTGATTTCTCCATGCCACCGGCACAGTGAAATTCGTAACATATGTCAGCTTGTCCTTAAGCTCCTGCCTGATAGAGCTGTAATAAGGTATCACGACTCTGCAATCGTGACCCTCGGCATTGATAGCCGCAGGCAGTGAGCCTGCAACATCAGCCAATCCACCTGAAGCAATAAAAGGCAAAGCCTCACTTGCAGTATAAAGTATGTTCATATCCGAACCCTCTTTCCTAAGTCATTGCGACCTTTTTATACAGAAGCTCCCTTTCCTACATACATAGGATACTGTGGCGAGCTTGTAAGGATATGGTTTTCACAGATAGAAACGTTCTTGTCTGTGATAAGATAGTTAAGCTCAGCATTGTCACCAACAACAGTGCCCTGCATAAGGATACAGTTCTTGACCTTTGCACCCTTGCCTACCTTAACGCCTCTGAACAGTACAGAGTTCTCTACCTCGCCCTCTATGATACAGCCGTCAGCAATAAGAGAATTTGATACCTTGCTGTCCAGATCGTACTTAACAGGAGCATTGTCGCTTACCTTTGTGTAGATAGAACGCTTTGGAACGAACAGCTTGCGTGCATTCTCAGGTTCAAGCAGAGCCATGTTTGACTTAAAGTAGCTTTCAGGGCTGTTGAGCTTGCTGAAATAGTTATCGTACTCGTAGATCTTTATCTTAAGCTCTCTGCACTTCTCCTGAAGAATATTTCTCTCAAAGCTTACATTTCCTCTGGCCATTGCGTCATTAACAGTTTCAATAAGGAAATCCATTGACATAACGAACACATTAAGGCTCGTTGTGCAAGTGCTGCTGATATCAGGATTGATAAGAACAGATGTTACGTTCTTGTCAGCGTCAACGTTGAATACAGTTGAAGTCTTTATATCATCAGAGCTGTAAACGCCAGTGTGTGCAACAGCAGTAATATCAGCACCGCTCTCTATATGAGCCGCAACGATAGGCTTGTAGTCAATATTAGTTACAACGTCACAGTCTGAAAGGATAACATATTTAGCTCTTGAGTGCTTGATAAAGCTCATCGCACCATACAGAGCCTCGATCCTGCCTCTGTAAAGAGTGCTTTCAACGTTGCCGAATGGAGGCAGAATGTAAAGTCCGCCCTTTTTTCTGGCCAGATCCCACTCTCTTGCAGAGCCGAGGTGATCCAGAAGTGACTGATAGTTAGATTTTGTTATAACACCGACTTCGCTTATGCCGCTGTTTACCATGTTAGACAGTGGGAAGTCGATAAGGCGGTATCTTCCGCCGAACATTACAGAACCCATAGTTCTGTTCTTTGTCATGTCGCCAAGAGTCGTGTCGTGCATATTAGCGAAAACAAGACCCAGTACGTTACCCATATTTACATCCATGTTTACTCGGTCCTTTCTTAGATATTCTCGTAAATTATTGCCTTTGGTGCAACAACACTGCCGTCAGAAACGGTCAGATTATTGCCCACTACAGCAACGCCCCATGAGTCCTTGTCCTCGATAGTTTCGGGTCTTGCACCGATCTGAGCGTTCTCACCGATAACAGTGTTCTCGCCAACGATAGCATACTCGACCTTTGCACCCTTCTTGACAACTGCGCCAGGCATAAGGATAGAATCCAGTATCTCAGCGCCTTCCTCAACAGTAACGCCGTCAGAAATCATTGAGAACTCGACAGAGCCGTCGATAACGCAGCCCTCTGTTACCATAGAGTTCTGTACCTGAGCGTTCTTGCCTATGCTCTGAGGTGGCATAACAGGGTTTCTTGAGTATATCTTCCAGCTTGTGTCATAAAGATCGATAGGAATGTTAGGATTGATAAGGTCCATATTTGCTTCCCAAAGAGAGTCGATAGTTCCAACGTCCTTCCAGTAGCCGTCAAAACGATAAGCCACAAGCTTCTCGCCTGCTTCTCTCATGTCAGGGATAATGTTCTTGCCGAAGTCCTTTGAAGCTTCCTTGTCGTTCTCATTAGCGATAAGATAAGCTTTCAGCTTCTTCCAAGTGAATATGTAGATACCCATTGAAGCAAGAGTTGAACGAGGGTTCTTTGGCTTCTCCTCGAAGTCGATGATGTTGTCGTCCTCATCTGTTATCATGATGCCGAAACGTGAAGCCTCTTCCTTTGGAACGTCCAGAACAGCGATAGTAGCGTCAGCGTTCTTAGCCTTGTGATATTCAAGCATCTTGTTGTAATCCATTTTGTAGATATGGTCGCCTGAAAGAACAACAACATACTCAGGGTCATATCTGTCTACAAAAGCGATATTCTGATAAATAGCGTTTGCAGTACCCGAATACCAGTCAGCGCCTGAAGCTGTCTGATAAGGAGGAAGCACATGAACGCCTCCATGTATTCTGTCAAGATCCCAAGGCTGACCGTTTCCAATGTACTCATTGAGTACCAATGGCTGATACTGTGTCAGCACGCCCACTGTGTCGATACCTGAATTGATACAGTTCGAGAGAGGGAAATCAATGATACGATACTTAGCACCGAAAGGTACTGCCGGTTTTGCAACGCTCTGTGTCAGGGCATACAATCTGCTTCCCTGACCGCCTGCCAGCAGCATTGCAACACATTCTTTTTTGTTGAACATAATTAATTCACCCACCAATTTTTATTAAGTCTATATTACTCAGCCTTTTTAGCTGTGGACTTCTTAGTTGTTTTCGCCTTAGCGGCTTTCTTGACAGCAGTTTTCTTAGCCACCGTCTTTGTCTTTTTCTTATTCTCTGCCTTTTTCTCAGGCACAGGTCTTTCCTCTTTCTTCACCGTGAAATACATACAGGAGAACGCAGGAATGTCGATACAAACAGACTGATCGAAGCCGTGCATCTTCTCATCAACAGCCTTTACAGTGCCATTCGTGCAAGGAGCACCGTCAACAGAAGACGAGTTGAACACCTCTGTATAGCTGCCCCAGTAAGGAACGCCAAAGCAGTATGACTTTCTTTCCACAGGAACGAAGTTGCACACAACGATGACCTCTCCGCCGTTTTTGTCAAAACGTCTGAAGATGATGATACTCTGCTTGAAGTCGTCATTTGATATCCAGCTAAAGCCCTCCCAAGAGAAATCTCTTTCCCAGAACTGAGGGTGGTCAAGATAGAAATGATTGAGGTTCTTGGAGTAGTTCAGATAATTGCGGTGGTTCTCATATTCGTCCACCATGAACCATTCCAGACCATTCTCGTAATCCCACTCTCTGAACTGAGCAAAATCAGCACCCATGAACAGAAGCTTCTTACCTGGGTGAGCCATCATATAAGCCATGAACAGCTTGCACTGCTTGAACTTATTGTCGATATCTCCACCATACATTTTATTTACCAATGAAGCCTTACCATGCACCACCTCGTCATGAGAGATAGGCAAAATAAAGTTTTCAGAGAAAGCATAGAAGAATGAGAACGTGAGCATATCATGATGAAAAGCTCTGTCAATAGGGTCAAGAGCCATATATTTGAGCATATCGTTCATCCAGCCCATGTTCCACTTGAAGTTGAAGCCAAGACCGCCGTCGCTCGCAGGCTTTGTTACCATAGGCCATGAAGTTGACTCTTCGGCTATCATAAGGGTATTAGGGTTTCTTCCGAACACAGCGGTATTGAGATCCTTGAAGAACTGAACAGCTTCAAGATTTTCCTTGCCACCGAACTTGTTAGGCGTCCACTCTCCGTCACGTCTGTCATAGTCAAGATAAAGCATAGACGCAACAGCGTCAACTCTCAGACCGTCAACGTGATATTTTTCTATCCAGTAAAGAGCGTTTGAGATAAGGAATGACTTTACCTCGCCCTTTGAATAATCGAAAACTCTCGTTCCCCAAGTGAGGTGATCTGCCTTTTTCGGGTCAGAGTATTCATATGACGGACCTCCGTCAAACTCGAACAGTCCTGCCTCATCTCTAGGAAAATGCGCAGGCACCCAATCAAGGATAACGCCTATTCCCGCCAAATGGAAAAGGTCTATCATTTTCATGAAGTCATAAGGCGTTCCGAAACGTGAAGTCGGCGCAAAATAGCCGATACCCTGATAGCCCCAAGAGCCGTCAAAAGGATATTCCGCCAGCGGCATAAGCTCGATATGAGTATAGCCCATTTCCTTTATATATGGGATTATAGTATCTGCAAATCTAACATATGAGAAATATTTTCCGTCAGGACAAGCCTTCCATGAATTAAGATGTACCTCATAGATATTCATAGGACAATTGTAGATATCCTTAGATTTCTTCTCGGTCATCCACTTTTTATCGCTCCAAAGATAATCGTCTATATCGAAAACCTTCGAGCCAGTGCTCGGAGCGACCTCCATGTGTGTGCCGTACGGATCAGCCTTATAATGGGTCTTGCCGTCACAGCCGTGGATACAGTATTTATATGTATCATAAGTCTTAAGCCCTGTAACAAAAGCCTCCCACACCTCTGAGTCGTCTATCTTCTCCATTGGAGTGGCATTTTCGTCCCAGTCATTGAAATCTCCCACAACAGAAATGCCCTCAGCGTGTGCTGCCCAGACTCTGAAATAGTATCCTTCTATGCCGTCTTTCTCTCCCTTATGGCAGCCAAGAAACTTATATGTTTCGCAGTTTGTGCCATTGTGGAAAAGATAGAGCGGCAGTTCATAATCCTTTGGAATAATATCTATCACAATTCAGCCTCCCTTGTCTTTTTGTGAAAACCGCTGAATAATTTCGGTGTTTCATACTTATATTTTAATCTTTTTTGAACAGATTTGCAATAGTTTTAGTAGTTATTCTCGTATTCGCACATATTTCAACAGATAGTTTTATATATTTTGCACAATAGATTTTATATAATAACATAGAAAAAGTAAAGTCAAAGTATACAAAAGTAAAAAATCGCAGGCAAAAGTCGGCAAAGTCATTTACATTCATTTTTCATTCTCGTCACGAAGGAAAATTTTTGCGGCAATAATAGTTATATCGTCACGCCTGCCTCCTGTTCGCTGAGCAAGCGCCTTTGCGCCAAGCGCCGTGACTATCTCCTGAGCGTTCATTCCGTTACAGCGAAGTATCTCTCGTGCTGTAGCGTCCTCGACACCGTCTGAGGTCATAAGCAGAACGTCACCGTCAAAGAGCTTAAGCTCGCTCACATCAGGAGTACACTCCGCAAGTATCCCAGCAGGAAAAGCCTGTCCGCCGATAGCTTTAAGACCGCCATCTCGGAAAAGAAAGCTTTGCGCCGCACCCGATTTCAGAAACTGCACCGTTCCGCCATTAAGCTCCAGCCGCATTATATCAAGGGTCGCAAAAGATTCCTCCCAGCCCTTAACTCTGAGCATGGAATTTATAAGCCTATGGGCTGTCTGCATAGACATTCCCGATCGTATGAGCCTTGTAACAAGACTTACGGAAAACAATGAATCCAGTCTTGCTCTTTTTCCTGTTCCCATGCCGTCTGAAAGGACGATATACTTTTCATTGACGCTTGAATCGAAGACTTCAAAGCTGTCCCCCGAATATTCTCCGCTTGACGAAGCTGAAAAGCTTTTTATATCAACTGTGAATTTCGGTATTTCCGCAAAAGACATTCTGGTTATATTATCCACCTTGACTATCACAGGCATATCAAGGTCATAATCTATCATTTCTGAAAGCGTTGCTGTGAGCCTTACAAGATCACCCCTGAACTGCGCAGTTATAAAAACGTCCACACGCTGACAAAGGTTTTCGTCTATGTAAACGCAGGCTTTCACATTTGGATAGCCAAGGTTTGAGAAATGCTCCCTTACTCTTGCTGAAAGCTGAGGATCAACGCTTCTCACCTGACCTGCCCTGAAAGAAAGGTCAGATAAGATATCCTCCATGGAAGAAAGCTGTTCGCTTAAAAACTCACGCATTTCACGAACTCTCATGCTGTCGGCACGTTCTGCCACAAAGTCGGTATACAATTCATTGAAGCTTTTGCAAAGAAGCGACTTTCTCACACAGCCACCCAAATTCTTTTCAACGTCGTCAAGGCTGAGGTTATTATATGTACAAACTATGCTTTCAAGCTTTGAAAAGCTGTCATCAAGCTGTACACAACGCTTACTGCACACTGAGTACATATCGCAATCAGTACAAACAACAGATCGTACACGCTTTGACAGTGTAGCTTCCTTTGAGCGTTTATCTATCGCCGCAGTGACCATTGTAAGCTGACCTCTGATACCGCCCAGAGTTCTCGAAGCCATATTGAGCTTTGAAGAAGTGGTCTGCCCTACAAGGTCAACGGAATTTTTCACTCCCACCACTTTTTTTGCCACCCTTTTTATCACAGGAACAGGCAGGGCGATAAAAAGCACAGAGCCTATAAGCAAATCAGCAAACATTGAAAATGTATCACCATTCACGCCCATTGCCACAAGGCTCACAAGTGAAACTGCAAGGAAAACAAGCACTATCACAAGAGAACCGAATTGCAGAAAAGCTCCGCAGATAAGTCCTGACGTGGCAAGCAAAAGTGTATTTCTCGCAAGTGACGGAGTACAAAGGAGTACACCGCAGGTGGTCAATGCGCCAACAACTGCACCGCCTATATTTCTATACTTTCGCACTGCCATAAGCATAAACAAAGTGCCTGCTATCCTGCCCAGGTTCACCACATGGAACGGTGCGGCAGTGATGGTCGAGATAAACATGATATAAAGTATAGCTGTGAAAACTCCGTTTATTCCTGTAAGGTCAAAAACACCGCTTCGGTTTCTTTGACGTTTTACGGTCAGTGCAATAAAAACAACACAGCCGCACATGAGCGAGCTTATCATTCGCAGTGAAGCCGTATATGTATCCGACGGCATTGCAACCGACATTACACAGCTGAAAAGAAGCATTGCTCCTGTTGTGAGGAGCGACACAAAAACGGGGTCGTCCTTATGGTCAGCAGAGGGCATCACAAGCCTTACCGCCCCTATAACAAGTATCGCACAAAGCTGAACGATACCCTCTGAGAATGTTCCGCTTACAAAATATGCAAGTGCAGAGCCTAAGAAAGCAGGTATCACATTAGTTCCCGAAAGCACTGCCACCGCCACGTTCATTGACGAGGGGAAGCCAAGTATCTTTCCGAAGCTTGCCGCAAACGCTGCTGCCGCCGATAAAACAGCCATAAGTACATTCGTTTTGCCTGAGGTATGAAATTTTGCCGTATGCCGTATTTTTTCCATTGCTTATCACGTCCTATGTTTCCAAAATGTAATAATTACATTTTAGCAGGACTATCAAGCGAAAGGTGTCGCAATATGGGCTTGAAATTGAAATACTGACCAAATTTACGGACAGATCTCGTAACTTTCAACGTCATGAAAATCTGCTGTAGAAAATCGGGATAGTTGCCGAGCAACGGGCGAACGAAATGGGACGTCGCATTTCTGCTTGCAGAAATTGAGCCTCTCCCCTAAATTTAATGTGCGGATAACGCAAGCAGACGTAAATGCAGGGTTTAGTTGTACAAAAATATGTACAGTTAGATAAGCTTTCTAAGGGCTTCGGAAAAGGTTATGAATTGTTCCATGGAAAGAGCTTCAGGACGGACGGAGGCAGGAAGATTGCTTTGCTCTATCGCCTGATTTACTATAGATTTATCTATGCCCATTGATGATGATACGGAATTTGAGAGGGTCTTTCTTCGCTGTGAAAATGCTCCCCTAGCGACTTTAAAAAAGAACTTTTCGTCCGTCACGCCCTCGGGGGTCTTATCACGGATATCAAACCTCACCACGCAGCTGTCAACGTTAGGCGAGGGCATGAAGCTGCCACGGGAAACGTTGAAAAGCAGTTTCGGTACAGAAAAATAATTTATTGCCACTGTGACTGCTCCCATATCTCTTGTACCCATAGGGGCGCAAAGACGTGTGCCTGCTTCCTTCTGCACCATGACGGTAACAGACTTTATGGGCAGACGTTCTTCAAGGAGCATCATTAATATGGGAGAGGTTATATAGTAAGGCAGATTTGCACAAACGGCAACGTCCATGCCCTGAAATTCCTCGGCAATAAGCTTATGGAGGTCAGTTTCCATGACGTCGGCGTTTATTATCTTCACATTGTCATATTCTGCAAGAGTTTCTGCAAGGACCGGCATAAGCCTGTCGTCAATTTCGATAGCCACCACCTTGTCGGCACGCTTGGCAAGCTCGTTTGTGAGAACGCCTATGCCTGTTCCTATCTCGATTATGCCGAAACCTTTTTTTGCATTGCCCATTTCGGCTATCTTGGGGCAAACGGAGGGATTCACTAAGAAATTCTGACCGAGAGCCTTGGAGAAAGTGAAATTATGTCTTGCCAGAACATCTTTTATCACACTTATATTAGAAAGATTATCCATTTATTAATACACCTCAGATTAACTGATAAATCGACAAAAAATTAACAAAATAATTATATCATATTAACAAAACATTGTCAACTGATTTGGAAAAGAATAATGTTCCAATGAAGTAATGAAAGACCCAGCGGAGCGATTTTGCGGTGGTAGAACTTGCACGAATATCTGTAGGGGCTTGGCGAAATTTCTGTTCGCAAGCTCACAGAAATGCGACAGCCCGTTTCGGGGGAGTTGCGAGGTTTGGATTTTTCATGAAGTTGAGTGGGGGAACGAAACGGGCGAACGCTGTTCGCCCCTACCATGCGTTGTGGGGTTGTCATGGTTTGTGGAATAAACAATAATGCGAAACGTTGAGGGGGGCGGGACGTCGAGGGCGCCGTCCCCTACATGGTTTGTGAAATGCAGTAAATTGTGCGGATAACGCAGGGTTTGACGGGCGACCAAGACGGGCGAACAGTGTTCGCCCCTACAGATTTGTTGCCGTGGGTTTCGTGGTTTAGCCGTTATATATTCGATTTTCAAGCTTCAAACAAGGTGCAGGAAGT
>ULLE01033658.1_pt1 | contig 9811 bp, 6 predicted proteins | sample 1951331 | NCBI WGS metagenome assembly ULLE01 (sample SAMEA4835518, study PRJEB28245) | human gut metagenome | biome: gut microbiome; material: fecal sample | place: Denmark | collected 2008
TTGGAGGCGATAAGGTGGAAACCAAGACCGAAACAGAAACCACGACCACCACCGAAAAAACCACCACCACTACCACTAAGACCGCTCCTTCAAACGGCATACCCGATAAAGGCGTTCTTACAGCCCTGACAGTGGATAACGGCGAGCTTTCTCCTGCCTTTGCATATAATGTCTATAACTATACAGTGAACGTTGACAATTCCGTTACCAATGTTGAGATAGAGGGAACAACAGCAAGCCCCTCTGATTATATATGGTATACAGGCACAAGCGAGTGTCAGGTGGGCGAAAATGTACGAACCATAACCGTCACAGACGTTGACGGCAATGCCGCCACCTATACTGTCACCATAATAAGAGCCGCAGGCGGAGATGAACAGCAGACCCAGACCGCCCAAAAGAAAGACAGCTCCGATACTTCATCTGCCGTGTCCAAAAACGCAAATGTTATGGACCAGTATAAAAAGATGCTCAATACCGCCCTTGCTATCGTCCTTATTGTCCTTGTTATTGCACTTGTCGTAATAATTATCTGGATAAGAGGAAAGATCAAAGGCGGCAAAAAGGATAAATAGGTTCTGTGTAAAGAGATGATAAACAGCCAAAAGTGGCGTATCAACGTGCTTTTGGCTGTTTGTGACAGCATTTGTCACTCTGTTTACACGAATACACATTTTTTTTACAAAAATCACACAAAAACAAGTATAATTTCGACACCTGCCAGAGTATAATGTGAATATGCTGATGGTGATTCAGTTTAGAGAGTGGCTCCAATAGGGGCTGCTTTTTTTATGCTCCAAAAACTTTTTTCATGAATTCTTCTGTGGAGATGATCCCGCTGCGATTGTATCTGTAAAGACCAAAAAGGCAGCGCTCATCTTCTTTTTTTATTATATTGATTTTTTCCTCTACTCCAAGACTAGCCTCAAACCCCATGTTCTTTACGAGCCGACTTGCACTTTCGCAGGTTATGCCGAAAGGATAGGTGTAAACGTTTGGCTGAAAACCACAGTGTTCATCGCAAAGCGTTTGAAGCTTCGTGGTGTCGTTAAGAAATATCTTTCGGTAATCCTCGTAGCTTTCCCCCTCTAGCTGACCAACTCCACGCCTGCCATCAAGATTGTGCATATCGTAAGAGTGATTGCATATCTCCACATGACCGCTGTCACGAAGCACTGAAACGTCTTGCCAGTCAAGATAAGAGTAAGCAGGATCAGGCTCAGCCTCCTCGCAGGCAGCGTCAGTGTAAGCTCCCACAATAGATACAGTGGCTTTCATATCGTATTTTTCAAGAAGCGGCAGAAGATATTCTCTGTAGTTGTAAGTGCCGTCATCAAAGGACAGTATGATAGGCTTCTCAGGCAGCTCGCCCCCACGCTTCACATATCTTATAACGTCATTTACAAAAACAGTAGTGTAGCCGTTCTGCTTCAGATAAAGCAGATCCTTTTCAAGCTCGATAGGCGTTATGACATACTCACCGCTGCGATCTTCGTTTTTTACAATGCTGTGATACATTATGATCGGAAGCTTTATCCCATCTGTTTTTTCTTCTTTTGCAAAGGTTGGCATAACAGCCACCGCCGCCAGCATAGAAAGCACAGCTATAACACAAAGCATCACCCTTTTTCTTATCCTTAGACTTATGTACATATTTTATTTACCCCCTTTTTACCTATTTTTATTCACCTCCATATCATTAATTGCATCATAAGTTCACAAAAAATATGCTTGTGGTACTTGAAATAATTGTGCAATTATGATATAATAAACACGTAATATCGCATTGTTGTGTGCTGCGTTAAAAACAAGTTCATAAGGGGGAACTGTATATGAAAACGTTGCGTTCAAAGCTGCTTTTGGCAATGCTTTCAATCGCACTTATCATCACGGTGCTGCTCAGCTTGGTTTCCGTGTATTTTATAAACGTTTCTGCAAAGGATACGCTCAAAAGCACCGCTGAACCACTGGCTGTTCAGGCGGCTAAGAATTTTGACTCGACGATCAGCTCTTATACGAATAATATAGTTTCGACCGTAAAGTCTGATTCTTTTTTAGAGGCAAAAACTGACGCTGACAGACTGAAGGCGGTAAAAAGTGGCTTTGCAGACAACACAGGCTTCTATCTGAATTTTACGGTTTTTGACAGCAACGGCATTGTGCTTGCAACAGATAATGAAATGGTATCGTCATCAGTTGAAAAGAAGCACATCATAAGCGCTTGCGAAAGAAGCTCGGCTTATATAACCAATATATATTCCTTTGGCGGTAAGAATTATTTTTCTATACTTGCTTCAACAAAGTCTGGCAACACAGAACAAAAAGTCGCTTGTATTACCATTCAGAGCGATATGCTTATCAATGCTCTTAATGAATATACCTTCGGAAAATCCGGCTATGTTTATCTTGTTGGTAAAGACGGAGAGATCCTTCTTCATAAGGATACAGATCAGATAGGTAAAAATGCCCTTGAGATCGGTAAGAAAGATGAAGAATATACGGAAGTGACAAATGCCGTTGAGAAAATACTTGCAAATAATAGCGGTACAACAGAGTATAAATTTAAGGATAACAATTATATCGTGGGCTATTATGGTTCGTCATATTTTGACGGTACTGTCGTCATGGTTACAAATGTTGCCGACTTCACTACTGCAAGCTCCAGCGCACTTACTAATATATTTGTAATGGGCGTTGTGCTTATGTGCCTGACGGTGCTGTTCTCTCTGCTTTTTGCAAAGAGGATAACAAAGCCTATCATTTCTACCACAAACAGACTTCGTTCTCTCGCACAGGGCAACCTTACCGACCCTGTTGACGTGTGGTATTCAAAGGACGAGCTTGGCGTCCTTTCAAACTCTCTGGAAGAAACTATCGTCTGCCTCAGACAGTATATCAACCTTATCACAGTGGCTCTTACCCAGATATCCGAGGGCAACCTTTACCACAGAATGGAAGGCACTTTCAAGGGCGACTTCTATAAGATAAAGAGTACGTTTAACGAGATACTCGACTCTCTGTCTGATACCTTTGCTTCTATCAATATGTCAGCCGAGCAGGTGAACTCAGGAGCGGATCAGGTGTCAAATATCGCACAGTCTGTATCACAGGGTTCTACACAGCAGGCTTCCGCGATCGAGGAGCTTTCCGCTACCCTCAGTGATGTTTCAAAGCAGATAACTCAGAACTATGAGGACTCTAAGAACGCTTATAATATCGTACTTAAGAATACCGAAGCCGTTGACAACTGCAACAGCGATATGGGCAACATGGTAAATGCCATGAATGCTATCCATACAGCTTCCGATGAGATCTCAAAGATAATCAAGGTCATTGACGAGATCGCATTCCAAACAAATATCCTTGCCCTTAACGCCGCCGTAGAGGCCGCAAGAGAGGGTTCAAAGGGCTTTGGCGTGGTAGCAGACGAGGTAAGACGTCTGGCATCAAGATCAGCCGAAGCCGCAAAGCAGACCGCTTCACTTATCGAAAACCAGTCTGCCGCTGTTTCAAAGGGCTCTAAGATAGCCGAAGAAACTGCTGATTCACTGAACAATATCGTAAGCAATTCAAATACTATAAAGGATCTCGTAAAGAATATCTCAGACGCTTCTGAGGCGCAGGCAGAAGCTATCGTTCAGGTAAATACGGGAGTAGACCAGATATCAGCCGTTGTATCAGCCAATACCTCAACTGCAGTCGGTTCAGCTTCCGCAAGTGAAGAGCTTTCAAGCCAGTCGCTTATACTAAAGAATATGATAGCACGTTTCAAACTTAGCGAGAACAGTGAAAAGGAAAAGAAAGAGCATCAGACTTCAAGGTTCACATATATTGACGATGAGCCGGAAAGCGAGGCCACCCCTGAGGAAACTCAGCAGGATATCACTCCTTCCGACGAAGCCGATATAGAAGATTTCAGCACAAGCGATAAGTATTGATATCGTTGATAATGATAGAATTTCATTGAAAGGACTTGGTAAAATGAAGAAAAGAATAGGCATACTCACAAGCGGAGGAGATTGTCCGGGACTTAACGCAACTATCAGAGGCGTTGCAAAGGCTTGCTATGAAAAGTTCGGCGAAGACGTTCAGATAGTAGGTATCGAGGACGGCTATTATGGACTTATCAATAATATGTGCAAGGAAATGAAACAGTCTGACTTTTCTGGTATCCTTACCACAGGCGGAACTATTTTCGGTACAAAGAGAACGCCTTTCAAGAAAATGCAGGTCATCGAAGAAGATAACGTGGATAAAGTAAAGGCTATGAAAGAAACCTATAAAAAGCAGAAGCTCGATTGCCTGCTCACCTTGGGCGGCAACGGCACTCATAAGACCGCTAATCTCCTTTCAACCGAGGGACTTAACGTTATCGGCCTGCCAAAAACTATCGACAACGATATCTGGGGCACAAGCGTAACATTCGGCTTCCATACCGCTGTTGACACAGCCACAGACGTTATCGACAGACTTCATTCCACAGCCAATTCCCACGGAAGAATACTCGTTGCAGAAATAATGGGCAATAAAGCTGGCTGGCTTACCCTCTATTCAGGTATCGCAGGCGGTGCAGATATGATAGTCATTCCTGAAATACCATATGATATCGAAAAGCTTGCCGCTGCCTGCGAAAAGAGAGAATCAAAGGGATTTTCTATCCTCGCCGTAGCTGAGGGTGCTTTTGATAAAGAAGAGGCAAAGCTTAAAAAGAAGGAAAGAGCAAGACTCCGTGCAGAGCAGGGTCTTACAACTGCTACCCCTAGGATTGCAAAGCAGATAGAAGAGCTTACAGGCAGAGAAACAAGAGTTTGCGTTCCTGGTCATATGCTCAGAGGCGGCCGTCCGGCAGCCTATGACAGAGTGCTTGCCACAAAGTTCGGCGTCCATGCCGCAGAGCTTATCGCAGCCGATAAATACGGCTATGCAGTGGCAATGATAAATGAAGTTGTGTCAGAAAACCCACTTTCAGAAGTCGCAGGCAAAACAAAATTCGTCCCTGCCGACCACCAGCTCGTCAAGACCGCAAAGGCTCTGGGCGTCGCATTCGGCGACTAAAATATTCGTAAACAGGCGGCGCAGCCTAAACTGTGCCGCTTTTTATGTTTGTTTCCGTAGCGGCAATCTGAGGTCGTCCACCTGATCTCCGACAAATCATATGCTTGCCACAAAACCTATAACATAAAAAAAGCTCCGCCTTTCCTGCGGAGCTTTTCTTGTATCTATCTTAGCCGATAAGCCAGTCATACATTTCCTGATATTTGTTAGCAGAAGCCTGCCATGAGAAATCCTGTGCCATTGCAGATTTGATAAGTCCGTTCCATTCGTCACGTCTGTCATCAAATATGTACTTTGCGAACATAACAGTGTTGTACATCTCGCGTGCATTGTAGTTTGCAAAGCTGAAACCAGTGCCGGTCCTCTCAAACTGATTGAACGGCTGAACAGTATCTCTCAAACCGCCAGTTTCACGAACGATAGGCAACGTGCCGTAACGCAGTGACATAAGCTGTGAAAGTCCGCATGGCTCGAAAAGTGACGGCATAAGAAATGCGTCAGCTGATGCGTAAATGCGGTGGCTCATTTCCTCACTGTAGTAAATGTTAGCGGAAACCCTGTCAGGATACTTGCCTGCAAACCAGCGGAACATATCCTCATATTTCTGCTCGCCCGTGCCAAGCACAACGAACTGTATGCCCTGTTCGCACATTCTCTCCATCATGTATGCAATAAGGTCAAAGCCCTTCTGATCTGTCAAACGGCTAACAATGCCTATCATAAAGCGATTGTCGTCCTGCGCAAGACCAAGCTCAGCCTGAATTGCTCTCTTGTTGTGTATCTTCTTTTCAAGCACGTTGTCATAATTGTATCTTACAACAATGTTCTTGTCCGTGTCAGGGTTGTAATCAACATAGTCGATACCATTTACGATACCACGAAGATCGTTAGCCCTTGCCCTCATAAGTCCGTCAAGACCCTCGCCGTAGAACTGAGTCTTTATCTCCTCTGCGTATGTGTTGCTGACAGTTGTGATAGCGTCAGCATAAACAAGACCGCCCTTGAGCATATTTCCGTCAACGCCCGTTCTCAGCTTGTCGATAGTGAAGTAGTAGTCAGACAGACCGGATATCCTCTTGAACTGCTCAACGCCGTCATTTCCCTGGAATTTCAGATTGTGTATAGTCATAACGGTCTTTATGCCGCGGAAGAAATCTCCCCCTGCAAAGCTGTCATGAAGATATACAGGGATAAGACCCGTCTGCCAGTCGTGACAGTGTATAACGTCAGGACGGAAATCAAGAAGCGGCAGAGCAGAAAGCACAGCTCTGTCAAAGTACATGAACTTTTCTATATCCCAGTGATGCTCAGTGTAAGGCTTGTCACCGGTGAAATAATGTTCGTTGTCGATAAAATAGAACGTAACGCCATCATAAACGCATTCAAGCACGCCCACATATTGGCTCTGACCTGCAAAGTCCATGTAGAAATGCGTTTTGTACTGCATCATGTCTTTCCACTGCTGTTTCATGCAGGAATATTTAGGAAGAATTACTCTGACATCATAATACCTCTTGTCAAAGCACTTAGGCAGAGAGCCAACAACGTCAGCAAGACCGCCTGTCTTGATAAACGGAACACACTCCGAAGAAGCGAACAAAACTTTTTTCATATTCAAGTTATCCTTTCCAACTTAATTTCTTGAATTTTCAGGGCAATAATTATCGCTATTGCCAATGTGTACGTAACAATTATAACACTTTTTGTTGAAAACGTCAAGAGCAAAACATCGTTTGCACCATAAAAGCGCAGTGATGAAAAATTAATAATTAAAAGTAGACATAAGTGTGTTTGTGTGGTATAATAAAGTGTCAAAGTATAATTATCAGATATAGGAGAGTTAAAATGATAACAGTATCAAACGTAAGCCTTTCATTCGGTGGTCAGCTTCTTTTCAAGGACGTTGACCTTAAATTTACAAACGGCAACTGCTATGGCATAATCGGTGCAAACGGTGCAGGAAAGTCAACATTTCTGAAGATCCTCTGCGGTGAGATAGAGCCTACCACAGGCGAGGTAGTTATCTCAAAAGAGGACAGACTTTCAGTGCTTCGTCAGGATCACTTTGCATTCGACGAGTATACAGTTCTCGAAACTGTAATAATGGGCAATAAGCGACTTTATGAGATAATGAAAGAAAAGGACGAGCTTTACGCCAAGGAGGACTTCACCGAGGAGGACGGCGACAGAGCAGGTCAGCTTGAAAGCGAGTTCGCAGAATTAAACGGCTGGGAAGCTGAGTCTGACGCTTCAAAGCTCATTCAGGGTCTTGGTCTTTCCGAGGATATCCTCTATTCACAGATGTCCACCCTCTCAGGTAACGAAAAAGTCAAGGTGCTTCTTGCACAGGCACTTTTCGGCAATCCTGATGTCATCATGCTGGACGAGCCTACCAACCACCTTGATATCGACGCTATAAGCTGGCTTGAGGACTTCCTTGCCGACTATTTCGGAACTGTCCTCGTTGTATCTCATGACAGACACTTCCTCAATAATGTTTGTACCCATATCGTGGATATCGACTATACAAAGATAAAAATGTATGTTGGTAACTACGAGTTCTGGTATGAGTCCTCACAGCTTATGCAGAGAATGATAAAGAATCAGAACAAGAAAGCCGAGGAGAAGATCAAGGAACTCCAGGAGTTCATCAACCGTTTCTCTGCAAACAAATCAAAGTCCAAGCAGGCTACCGCAAGAAGAAAGCTTCTTGATAAGCTCACAGTCGAGGAAATGCCTGCCTCATCAAGAAAATATCCTTTCATAGGCTTTAATATGGATAGAGAGCTTGGAAAAGACGTCCTCAAAGTCAACGGCATATCCAAAACAGTTGACGGAGTAAAGCTCCTCAATAATGTTTCCTTTACCCTCAGCCGTACCGATAAGGTCGCTTTCATCGGTGAGTCCGAGCAGGCTATCACAATGCTTTTCAAGATACTTGCAGAGGAAGAAGAGCCTGACGAGGGCAGCATTAAGTGGGGCGTTTCCACATCACGCTCCTATTTTCCTATCGACAACTCAGCCTACTTCAACGATAATGACGAAAGTATAGTTGACTGGATAAGAAAATATTCCACTTCCGAGGTAACAGACACCTACCTCAGAGGATTCCTCGGCAAAATGCTCTTCTCAGGGGACGAGATATATAAGCCTGTAAAAGTTCTCTCAGGCGGTGAAAAGGTAAGATGTATGTTCAGCCGTATGATGCTCTTCGGCTCAAACGTTATCATGCTTGACAGACCTACCAACCACCTCGATCTTGAGTCTATCACAGCCGTAAATAACGGACTTAGAGATTTCAAAGGCGTCGTAATTTTCGCATCTCATGACCACGAAATAGTTCAGACAGTTGCAAACAGAATAATCGAGATAACCCCCGACGGCTGTATCGACAGACAGGGAACATATGAGGAGTTCCTTGATTGGCGACGTGAGCGTGGCATGAAGTCATTTATAGAGTAATTTTATTATGGAGAAGTATCCAAAATGGCAAAAATGAAAAACGTGACCGTAAGAGGTTACAATATTGATGACGTTCCTGCAATGGCAGAGATATGGAACGAAGTTGTAAAAGAGGGCAATGCCTTCCCACAGAAAGAGACCCTCGACTATGATGAGGCAAAAAAATTCTTTGCTTCACAAACATTCTGCGGTGTTGCAGAGTATGAGGGCGAAACTGTAGGAATGTATATCCTCCACCCTAATAACGTTGGCAGATGCGGACATATCGCAAACGCAAGCTATGCCGTAAAAAGCACCTGCCGTGGAAAAGGAGCAGGCAAGGTCATAGTCGAACATTGTCTTTTCATAGCAAAGCAGAAAGGCTTTAAGGTGCTCCAGTTCAATGCCGTTGTTGCATCAAACGTCAAGGCGGTAAAGCTTTACGAAAACCTCGGCTTTGTTAAGCTCGGCACTGTACCGAATGGCTTTGAAAACAAAGAGGGCGTCTTTGAGGATATCATTCTTTTCTACCACACACTGTAAGTGAGGAGTTAGGAGTGAGGAATTAAGGTAACGCCTGCGGCGATGATATTTTTTTGAGTTTTTATAGATATTGAAAGGAGAAAAAAGTATGTTAAAAGTAGCAAATATTTTTTCAAACGATATGGTGCTTCAGCGCGACAAGAACATAACAGTCTGGGGACTTGGGGACGAGGAAAGAACCGTCACCGTAACGCTCAACGGCTTTTCAGTGCAGACAAAGGTCTGCGACGGCAGGTGGACAGCCGTCCTCCCTCCAATGAGTGCAGGCGGAGAGTACGAAATGACAGTTTCAGACGGCTGTACAGAGAAAAAATTCTGCCGTATCATGATAGGCGAAGTGTGGTTCTGCGGCGGCCAGTCAAATATGGAGCTTGAACTTCAAAACGCAAAGGGCGGCAAAGAAGTCCTCGAAAACCTCACCCCTGATTGCAACGTAAGATTTTATTACACTCAAAAGCGTGGCACTCTTGACGAAATGTTCTATGAAGGCGAAAACAATACCGCATGGTCGCAGGCTTCAAAGGATAATTCAAGGGCATGGAGTGCAGTCGGCTTTTTCTTTGGAAGAAAGCTTGCCAAAGACCTTGGCGTAACAGTAGGACTTATCGGCTGTAACTGGGGCGGTACATCAGCCTCCGCATGGGTAGACAGACCGACCCTTGAAAACAACGCTGAAATAAGAAGCTACATAGACGAGTATGAAAAACGTATTGAGGGCAAAACTGTCGAGGAGCAGATAAAAGAATACAGAGATTATCAGAAATTTGAGCGT
>ULLE01010576.1_pt1 | contig 9645 bp, 4 predicted proteins | sample 1951331 | NCBI WGS metagenome assembly ULLE01 (sample SAMEA4835518, study PRJEB28245) | human gut metagenome | biome: gut microbiome; material: fecal sample | place: Denmark | collected 2008
TGTTTTGTTTTCAATACGTACCAATGCCGCACGCAAGTTCTGAATAAACTTCAACTGCCGGGCAGCCAAGCGGGTGGTTTCTTCTTTCGACAATGTGTTGGCTCCTTCTTCCAATACCTTGTATGTAGGAGATGTATCGTCCGTATCGTTTCCATCCGCATTCATTATACTGCTTTTCAGTTTCTCATAGTCGCGTTCCGCGAGCTGAAGTTTCTCCATGATAATGGCGCGGAACTCTTCCAGTTCAGCGTCAGAATACCTCGTTTTTTCAGCCATAGTGCTTAAAGTTTTAAGTTAATAATAGTATCCACCCGACAAGGCCGGGTGGATGGGGTCATATTACAGTTTCGTTACATGAATATACAACGAAAAGTCATCGAAACTGATTTCCGTGCCGTCAGTAACCTCATCGGCCAATACCAGTGAGTTAGCCAGCACTTGGTTGCAAATATAATTATTATATTCATTTATCGCGTCATCGGTATTCGGATTTTTTGACAACACGATGGCAATCTTGTCAGTAATCTCGAAGCCGCTGCTCTTACGGATATTCTGAATACGGTTCACCAATTCACGGGCGATACCTTCACGCTTCAGTTCATCAGTCAGTGTCACTTCGAGTGCGACGGTCAGTTTGCCTTCGTTGGCTACCAACCAGCCCGGGATATCTTCGCTGAAGATTTCCACATCGGCAGCTTCCACCACGGCTTCTCCGCCTTCCAGTTGGAAGGTGTAGCTTCCGTTTTTCTCCAGTTCAGCGATGGCTTCCTGCGACATGTCTGCCACAGCAGCAGCTACAGCCTTCATCTGCTTTCCGAATTTCGGGCCCAGCTTCTTGAAATCGCATTTCACTTTCTTCACCAGCACTCCTGCCGCACCGTCCACGAACTTGAGTTCCTTTACGTTCACTTCGTTCATGATTAGGTCTTTCACTGCCTCAATATGCTGTTTCTGGGCTTCGTCTACTACCGGAATCATGATACACTGCAGCGGCTGACGTACCTTAATGTTCACCTTACGACGCAAAGCCAGCACCATGGAAGTGACATCCTGTGCCATCTGCATGCGGGCTTCCAGCTCCGTATTAATCAGACTTTCGTCAGCTACCGGGAACTTGGCAAGATGTACAGAAACCACCTGGTCGCGTCCGGTCACGCCAATCAAGTCCATATACAGACGGTCGGCATAGAACGGAGCAATCGGCGCCATCAGTTTGGCCACGGTCTCCAGGCAAGTGTAGAGCGTCTGGTAAGCAGACAGCTTATCAGTCGACATGGCACTGCCCCAGAAACGCTTACGGTTCAGACGCACGTACCAGTTACTCAAATTATCGTTTACAAAGTCAGTAATCAGACGTCCGGCCTTGGTCGGTTCGTAATCTGTGAAGCAAGCATCCACGTTCTTGATCAGCGTGTTCAACAACGACAGAATCCAGCGGTCGATTTCCGGACGCTCGTTCATCGGTACGTCTTTTTCAGCGTAAGTAAAGCCATCCACGTTGGCATACAAGGCGAAGAATGAATACGTGTTGTACAAGGTACCGAAGAACTTACGACGTACTTCATCCACCCCTTCCGTGTCAAACTTCAGGTTGTCCCACGGAGAAGAGTTGGTAATCATGTACCAGCGCAACGGGTCGGACCCGAATTTCTCGATAGCCCCGAACGGGTCTACAGCATTGCCCAGACGCTTTGACATCTTGTTGCCGTTCTTATCAAGTACCAGACCATTGGAGATAACGTTCTTGTAAGCCACACTGTCGAACACCATCGTGGCGATGGCATGCAACGTGAAGAACCATCCACGCGTCTGGTCTACACCTTCTGCAATGAAGTCTGCCGGATAATAGCTGCGAGAGTCTATCAGTTCCTTGTTTTCAAACGGATAGTGCAGCTGTGCATATGGCATGGAACCAGAATCGAACCATACGTCAATCAGGTCCGATTCACGCTTCATCGGTTTGCCCGAAGCAGAAACCAAGATGATATCGTCTACATACGGACGGTGCAAGTCAATCTTGTCGTAGTTCTCCTTATTATATACACCCGGCTGGAATCCCAGTTTCTTGTACGGATTTTCCTTCATGAAGCCGGCAGCCACTGATTTTTCAATTTCGTTATACAGTTCTTCTACTGAACCGATGCAAATTTCTTCGCCTTCCTCGCTTCTCCAGATAGGCAACGGTGTACCCCAGTAGCGTGAACGACTCAGGTTCCAGTCATTCAGGTTTTCCAACCATTTTCCGAAACGGCCTGAACCCGTAGATTCCGGTTTCCAGTTGATGGTCTTGTTCAGCTCCATCATACGTTCCTTGCAAGCCGTAGAACGGATGAACCAGCTGTCCAGCGGATAATACAGCACCGGTTTGTCGGTACGCCAGCAGTGCGGATAGTTGTGTACATGCTTTTCAGTCTTGAACGCCAGTCCCTGCTGTTTCAGCATCATGCAGATATACACGTCGAGTGATTCGGCTGCCTGAGCGGCTTTCTCGTCGTATTTGCCGTCGACGGTGAACTGCGGGTCGTAAGCATTCTTCACCCAGCGGCCTTGGTATTCCTTGTATTTCTCTACATCCACACATTCCTTCACGAACGCCTCATCCAGTTCCTCTATCAGATAGAACTTACCGGTCAGGTCGACCATCGGACGAGTTTCACCCTTTTTGTTGATCATGAACAAAGAAGGAATGCCCGCTGCACGTGCCACGTTGGCATCGTCGGCACCGAATGTCGGCGCGATGTGTACGATACCCGTACCGTCTTCCGTAGTCACATAGTCACCCGGAATCACGCGGAACGCTTTGTCAGCAGCCTCTTTCCACGTACCGTCTTCCGCAGCTTCCACCGGTTTCACCCACGGGATAAGCTGTTCGTATTCCATGCCCACGAGGTCGGTACCCTTGTACTCACCTACCACCTTGAACGGAACCAGCTTGTCGCCCGGCTTGTAGTCTTCCAGCGCCAAGCCTTCTGCCTTCTTGTTAAAGTGTGCATACAGCAACGGTTTGGCCAGTACCACAGTCATCTTGTCGCCATTGTATGAATTGTAGGTCTGTACGGCCACGTAGTCAATCTTCGGGCCCACGCAGAGGGCAGTATTTGAAGGCAAAGTCCACGGAGTAGTCGTCCATGCGATGAAGTACGGTGTACCCCACTCCGCCATTTCCGGTTTCGGGTTCTTCATCTTGAACTGAGCCACCACAGTCAAGTCTTTCACGTCGCGGTAGCATCCCGGCTGGTTCAGCTCGTGTGAGCTCAATCCCGTACCGGCAGCCGGAGAATACGGCTGGATGGTGTATCCCTTGTAGAGCAGGCCTTTCTTGTAAAGCTGCTGCAATAGCCACCACAAGGTTTCAATGTAGCGATTGTCGTAAGTGATATACGGGTTGTCCAGGTCTACCCAGTAACCCATCTTATGTGTAAGGTCGGTCCATTCTTTCGTGAACTTCATGACATCCGTGCGGCAGTGCTTGTTGTAGTCTGCCACCGAAATCGTTTTACCGATATCCTCCTTGGTGATGCCCAGTGCCTTTTCCACTCCCAGTTCCACCGGCAGTCCGTGTGTGTCCCATCCGGCTTTACGCTTTACCTGGAAGCCCTTCATGGTCTTGAAACGGCAGAATGTATCCTTAATCGTACGCGCCATCACGTGGTGAATGCCCGGCATACCGTTGGCTGAAGGGGGACCTTCGTAAAATACGAAAGAAGGACATCCCTCACGTTCTGTCATACTTTTAGAGAACACATCGTTCTCATCCCATGTTTTCAGCACCTCCTTGTTGATTTCCGACAAGTTGAGCTGCGAATATTCAGTAAACTTCTTACTCATAATAATTATGTGATTTTTTATCTATTATCTAGTTTATCAGGAAGAACCCTCCCAAATTTAGGCTGCAAATTTATAAGAAAAAAAAGTTATATAAAAGAAATCGGCGGAAAAACGACGAAGAGGCAGACGAAGAGAATTACTTTCTCTTCGCCAGCTCAGAAGATATCATTTCAGCCTGCTTGATAACCGTCTCTGTAGCGAGCATTTGCATATCGGGCGGATAACCATAACGACGCAACAAGCGTTTGACAGCCACACGCATCTTGGCCCGTACGTTCTCTTTGATTTCCCAATCGATGGATGCATTGTTGCGTATGGTTTCAGTCAGCACCACTGCAAGCTCCCTGAGTTTGTCTTTTCCCATCAACTCCACGGCACTCTCGTTATCAGCTACCGCAGAGTAAAAAGCATATTCATATTCCGTCAGGCCAAGTGCCTGTGCTGCCTTGTCTTGTGCTACGATATGCTTGCTTAAGCCTATCAGTTCATCAATCACCTCCACCGCCGTAATCACCTTGTTGTGGTATTTATTAATAGCAGTCTCCAGCATCTCCATCAGACTTTTTCCCTGAACCAGGTTGCGTTGCATGCGTGCCTTTATCTCATCGTTCAACAATTTACGTAACACCTCCAAAGCAATATTCTTATGCTCCATACCCTTCAGTTCCAAAAGAAACTCTTCTGAAAGAATGGATATATCCGGCTTCTTGATACCTGCCGCATCAAAAATATCTACCACCCGGTCCGAAACCAAAGCTTTATCTACCACCTGACGGATAGTCGTTTCAATTTCTTCGTCCGTCTTGTGCGAAGGAGAAGCATCAAACTTACACAATCGGGCCTTTATCGCCTGAAAGAAAGCAACCTCCTCTTTAACCTTCATGGCTTTTTCATGAGGAATGGCGATGGCAAAGGCTTTCGACAACGCATTGACCTCATTGACAAACCGTTTCTTTCCCTCATCCAGTCCAAGGATAAAATCTTCCGCCTGCAAAATAAGCGACAATTTCTGCGAAACATTCGCCGTGAAATAAGGATGATAATCAAAGCCATGCAAAAGATGCTGCACCACCTCCAGTTTTTCCTCCATCAAGGCAACCGCCTGTTCCTGCTGTTCCGTAGGATTACCTTTTCCACCCGAGTCTGAGTAGAATGACAACGCTTTCTTCAAATCGGAAGCAATGCCCAGATAATCCACCACCAGACCTCCCGGCTTATCTTTATACACACGATTCACACGAGCGATGGCCTGCATCAGATTGTGCCCCTGCATCGGCTTGTCGATGTACAAAGTATGCAGACACGGTGCATCAAATCCCGTAAGCCACATATCGCGTACAATCACCAGTTTCAATTCATCATCCGGGTCTTTCATCCGTTCGGCCAGCAAACGGCGCTGTCCTTTGGTAGTATGATGCCGGACAATGTCGGGGCCTTCAGAAGACGACGAAGTCATGACTACCTTTATCACTCCCTTATCCAAGTCATCCGAATGCCATTGCGGACGCAATGCAATAATGGCATCATACAGTGCCACAGCAATACGGCGGCTCATGGCCACAATCATGCCTTTTCCCTCAAAGACCTCCTGCCGCTGTTCAAAATGTGTCACGATGTCCCGGGCCACATTCTTAATACGGGCCGGACTTCCAATCAAAGCTTCCAGTTGCGTCCACTTGGCCTTCGCCAGTTGCACGTCATTCATCTCTTCAGTTTCCAGTTCCCGGTCGAGCGACTCAATCAGCTTACGCCCTTCCTCACTCAGTTCTACCTTTGCCAGACGGCTTTCATAGAAGATGCGTACCGTAGCCCCGTCTTCTACCGCTTGTGCAATGTCGTACACATCAATATAATGACCGAATACAGCCGGCGTATTTATGTCAGCTGTTTCTATCGGCGTACCTGTAAATCCCAGATAAGTGGCATTCGGCAAAGCATCACGCAGGTATTTGGCAAATCCGTATTTTATTTCCGAACCAATCACCTCATCAGCCTCATTCTTCACCTCCACCGTTTTGGCCTTAAACCCATACTGCGTACGATGGGCTTCGTCGGCTATCACGATGACATTACTCCGTTCAGTCAATGTCTTATACACATTCTCCCCGTCATCCGGCTGGAACTTCTGAATGGTAGTGAATATCACTCCTCCTGAATGGACGCTTAACAGACTCTTCAGTTTTTCACCGTCCTCGGCCTGCACCGGAGTCTGCCGCAAAAGCTGCTTGCAGTCTGCAAACGTACCGAAAAGCTGGTCGTCCAAATCATTACGGTCTGTAATGACCACAATGGTCGGATTGTTCAGCATGCGCACCACCTTTCCTACATAAAACACCATTGAAAGTGATTTTCCCGAACCCTGAGTATGCCATATCACTCCCGCTTTATGGTCACCTATAGGCTGGCTTGACACGTCTTTCAGCCCGTAGTTCGTAGGAGATTCACGCATAGGCCCGTTACAACCTCTGTTGATTCCCGTGGCACGTATTGTCGATTCAATGGCCTTGTTCACCGCATAATATTGATGATAGGCAGCCACCTTCTTTACGGTCTCTATCGTTGTGATTTTTGTCTTCAAATCCTCCGTTTTTGTTTTCTCAAACACCGTAAAGGAACGTACCAAATCCAACAAGGTCTCCCTGTTCAGCATACCCTGAATCAATACCTCCAACTGACTTACCAAGCGGGATGCCTCTGCCTTTCCATCGGCACTCTTCCACGCCATCATACGACTGAATCCTGCCGACAAAGAACCTGCACGCGCCTCCAGTCCGTCAGAAATGACAATCAGTTCATTATAAGTGAATAAAGAAGAAATGGTTTCCTTGTAAGTTTCAATTTGCCTGAAAGCACTTTGCAGTGTAGCATTTTCATCTGCCGCATTTTTCAATTCCATCACCACCAAAGGCAGACCGTTGACAAATAAAATCAAATCCGGACGTTTGTTGCGTCCGTTCTCTATGATGGTGTATTGATCGACTACCGTAAACTCATTATTCAGTGGGTGGTCAAAATCAACCAGCCAGACCAATTCTCCCCGCTCGGCTCCGTCCCGATGTACAGATACCGAAATACCTTCCGTCAGCATACGATGAAACCGCTCGTTATTAGCCAACAAATCAGGAGAAGCAATACGCAGTACCTCATTGACCGCCTCCTCACAAACCGCCGCTGGCAGTTCATGATTGATACGCTGTACCGCTTTACGCAAAGATTCTTTCCACACGACTTCCTCAAACGACGCACGCAACGGAGTCGGTCCATCAGGTGCAATATCCGGGCCGTAAAATGACTTATAGCCAAGATGCTCGAAAAGCTGAATGGCAAAAGATTCTATTTGGGATTCGGTGAGTTGTGTCATAATCTTTGAATTTCATATTCTATAGTCTGAATAGCAGGTTTTATTAAGGAATAATCATATAAGACCGACGAAGGAGCTTTATAACTTCTTGTTGTCCCTAAGGGAGTGTCAGTATGCGCTGCTTTATTTCTTTCTAAAGTATACGCTTCTGTTATTGATTGAAGATTCTGAAAATCAACAACTGATATTTTATCTATTATATTCTCTAAATTATTTATACCTAATACACTACATAACAAAGGAAATAAATTCTTTTCATAATGAAACCCATAATTCTTATCAATAATCTTTTTTATCTTTGTAATACATGTTGGACTAATAATATGTGTATTAATATATTCTAACAACATTCCATCAATATTAGTTTCAATCCATCCACACAGTTCAAGAACAGCCAATTTAGAGTACAGAATTAACATTTGCAAATCTGTAGCAACATTATATTCTGAATCTAATTTATTTAACGTACTTTGAATACTTATATAATCAATCATGATCCAAAAATTTCAATTGCTTTATTTATTCTTGCTTGAACTTTATCGTTCGCCCCTAAACCTTCACTTAAAGCCTCTTCTGAGAATTCTCTCTGAGACATAATTTGCTTATATTTTCTATTTAATACCTCACTAGAAATCCCTACTAAAGTATCCACATTAAATGCAATACCAACAAGAATAGCATCTGCTACATTTTTTGATGTAATTTTATCCGCAATTCTATTGGCTACCGATAATGTCTTTAAGAAAAGATCCTTAAATAACACAGCACGTTCTTCTGTTAATTGTTTATTTTTGTTCATATACTCATTTAAAAATAGAGCAAGTTTACCTTGATATTTTTTATAATTTTCATAGAACGAAAAAAATCTTAAGATACGCTCCTCATTATTAAATCTTGCCTTTTCTACCTTCGTTAAAGTTGTTCCTGCAAAAACTAACCATACATCAGTTCTAGCAAGCTCTTTCAATAAAGTATTAAATCGTCCCTGATAGATACAATTTCGTATTTCTTGGTTATAAAGCTTATTTCCACCTGAGTTTAGTCTATGAAATATTTGAAATAAATATTTCATATGTTCCTCATCATCATAATTACAACGCAATACGGTAATAGGAATTGTTACATTCTCCAGTATTTCAAATAATTTCTCATTTTGAGTTTTAATCTCCTTATTACTCTTTCCTGACAATCTTTCGTCTACATCTGAAATTTTAGACAACTTCCATTCTTTATCAATATTTTGAAATTTAATTATTGAGGTAATTCTCTGAAGTCCATCTATCACAAGTCTTTTTTGAGTTTTAACATCTAAACTAATACACATACTAGGAATAGGAAGTTGCTTGATCAAACTATCAATAAATAATGTTTGAGCCTTATTTGACCAAACCTCACCTCTTTGAAAATCAGGATTAATATCAATCTGATTCTTTACATACATGCGATATATATCCGCACAAGAGCGTTGTTCATTGAAAGCTACAATATCCAAAGGAGGAACTACAGACGAAGTTGAATCTTCATTCTCTTCTGATTCTCTCATTCTTTCTTCTTCTATGCTAGGCGAATCTGTATCCAAATTTAATGTACATTGCTTCATAATATTTAATTATTTATTCGTTAGACATTAATTTCCGCAACAATCTATCACGTTGTTCTTTAAGATTAACTATTTGATTCTGATTAAGTTTCTGTTTATAATATAACGGTATTACAATTTTATTATAACTATAAATGGTTTCTATATCTACATCAGGACATGAAAAAGTAAATATTGATTTTGGGTCTATTCGTTGATGACTACCACTAGTTCCTCCAACGCCAGAAACTATTTCCTCATAATTTTCTTTGTTCGTAAGCCATCCATATAAAAAATATAAATGATCAAGATTTTTCGGTTTTATAATTTGATATTCTGTTGAACATATTGCATTTTTCTCAGTCTCATTAAGTATCAACCAAACTCTTTTGTCTTTATGAGGATTAAGTTTAGAAAAAAGGATACAATTTTTAGGTACAATATATTTACTACTTTGAATATTTTCTCCCTTCTCGAAAATTGCTTCTTTAGCACTATCAAAAGCAGGAATACTATAATGTTTAAAAAACGTTTGTGGATATTTATTAGGAACTATTGAAGTTTTATAATGTTCTGCATAAAAATAAATATCTTTCTCTTTCCGATTTTCTTTTGCCTCTTCGATAAACCATTTACGAAAGAATGTTTCTGCCATTGCCTCAAGAGTTTTATTTTCTCGATGAAGCAAATCTATTTTATCGTCCAAAGAGCTGAGAATAGAAGCTATACGTTTTTGTTCATCTAATGAAGGTAACAAGATTACAGTTTCCCTCAAACTTTTTAACGGAACATTTAGTATAGTAGTCCCAGTAGCAATATTTCGCAAATGAGTTTGAAAACTATTGCTTAAAAAAGTATAGTATATAAATCTCTTATC
>ULLE01007851.1_pt1 | contig 9571 bp, 5 predicted proteins | sample 1951331 | NCBI WGS metagenome assembly ULLE01 (sample SAMEA4835518, study PRJEB28245) | human gut metagenome | biome: gut microbiome; material: fecal sample | place: Denmark | collected 2008
GACTTCTTTTTTCAAAAGTACTTTCTGTTGAAAGCGCTGCAAAGGTACGACTTTATTTTAAATAAGCAAATAGTTTACCAGTTTTTTTGCTATAAAATTTTCAAATCGTATTTTTGCATACGAATAATAAACGAAAGAAATAAATCATGATATACCCTCAGAATTTCGAACAGAAAATAGGTTTCGATTCCATCCGTCATTTACTAAAAGAGAAATGTCTCAGCACATTAGGTCAAGAAAGAGTAGATGAAATGAACTTCTCAGAATCCTTTAAGGATATTAATGAATGGCTGGAACAGGTGATGGAATTCATGCGCATCATACAAGAGGAAGACAGTTTTCCCGACCAATATTTTTTTGATGTACGACCATCACTAAAACGTATCCGCGTAGAAGGTATGTATTTGGATGAGCAAGAACTGTTTGATTTACGCCGTTCTTTAGAAACAATTCGTGATATCATCCATTTTCTGACACTGACCTCGAATGACGAAGAACAAGAAAAAGAAAACTCCCCCTACCCTGCCCTACAAAAACTGGCAGGAGATATTATCGTGTTTCCTCAACTCATTACGCGTATAAACAACATCTTAGACAAATTCGGAAAAATCAAAGACAACGCTTCTTCCGAATTATTACGCATCCGCAGAGAGTTGGCCTCGACAGCCGGAAGCATATCACGCAGTTTGAATGCAATTCTACGCAACGCTCAAGCAGAAGGTTATGTTGATAAAGATGTAACTCCTACCATGCGTGACGGAAGACTCGTCATCCCTGTCGCACCGGGATTAAAACGGAAAATCAAGGGAATTGTACACGATGAATCATCCACCGGCAAAACAGTTTTCATAGAACCGGCCGAAGTAGTGGAAGCAAACAATAGAATACGGGAATTGGAAGGAGAAGAACGCCGGGAAATCATCCGTATCCTGACAGATTTCTCTATCATAATCCGCCCACAGGTCCCCGCCATCCTCCAGTCATACGAGTTTTTGGCAGAAATTGATTTCATCCGTGCCAAAGCCCATTTTTCCATTCAGACGAACGCCACCAAACCATCATTGGAAGACAAACAGATTTTGGACTGGACCATGGCCATACACCCACTATTGCAACTCTCGCTGGCCAAGCATAATAAAAAGGTTGTTCCTCTAGATATAGAACTAACTAAAAATCAACGCATTCTAATTATATCCGGACCGAATGCCGGAGGTAAATCCGTTTGTCTGAAGACTGTGGGATTACTACAATATATGTTACAATGTGGTATGCCGGTTCCGATGCATGAACGTAGCCATGCCGGATTATTCGGCAGTATCTTTATAGACATAGGTGACGAACAAAGTATCGAAGACGATCTGAGTACCTACTCCTCACACCTTACCAACATGAAAACAATGATGAAAAGCTGTAACGAACGCAGCCTTATCCTCATTGATGAATTCGGCGGAGGTACAGAACCACAAATTGGAGGAGCCATAGCTGAAGCTGTGTTGAAACGTTTCAATGAAAAGGGCACATTCGGCGTTATCACCACTCATTATCAAAATTTGAAACATTTTGCCGAAGATCACGAAGGAGTGGTTAATGGTGCCATGTTATATGACAGGCATTTAATGCAAGCTTTATTCCAATTACAAATAGGAAATCCGGGAAGTTCATTTGCAGTAGAAATAGCTAGGAAAATAGGTTTACCGGAAGAAGTAATAGCCGACGCATCCGAAATTGTAGGGAGTGAATATATCAATGCTGATAAATATCTACAAGATATCGTACGTGACAAACGTTATTGGGAAACCAAGCGTCAGAACATCCGCAAACGAGAAAAACAGATGGAAGAAACCATCGCCAAATACGAAGAAGAACTACAGGAACTGGAGAAAAGTCGTAAAGAGATTTTACGAAAGGCCAAAGAAGATGCGGAAAAATTGATACAGGAATCAAATGCCCGAATTGAAAATACCATCCGTATCATCAAGGAAGCACAAGCCGACAAAGAACGTACACAATCGGCACGTCAGGAACTGACTGATTTTAAAAATCAGATAGAAGATATCGAGAAAAAGAACAAGGAAGATGAAATCATCCGGAAAATGGAAAAACTCCGTGAAAAACAAGAGCGGAAAAAAAACAAAAAGGATAAAGCCACAACGGAATCTTCCCAACTGTCAATACCCAAAGAACAGCCTATCACTGTAGGTAGCACTGTAAAGATCAAAGGTCAATCCAGTGTCGGAGAAGTACTAGGAATTAATGGCAAAAATGCAATAGTTATGTTCGGAATGATAAAAACCAATGTAAAACTGGATAAGCTGGAACGTAGCACACCAATACAGCCCACCCAGAAAACAATGGTAAAAAGTACCTTCGTCAGCAGTGAAACACAAGATCGGGTATATGAAAAGAAACTAAATTTCAAACAAGATATTGATGTACGCGGTATGCGTGGCGATGAAGCGATACAGGCAGTAACTTATTTTATCGATGATGCCATACTATTGGGAATAGACCGTGTACGTATCCTTCACGGAACAGGTACAGGCATACTGCGCACCCTGATTCGCAGCTATTTGGGAAGTGTTCCAGGAGTAGCACACTATCAAGACGAACACGTACAATTTGGTGGGGCAGGTATTACTGTAGTAGACTTAAAATAATATTTTAATAGAATAAGAGGCTGTTTTTAATTAATTTTCTCTATATTCGCACTAAAATTAGAGAAAATTAAAAGCAAAGGTGGCAGCGGGAACTTCTCATACAACTATAAGTATTAAGCTTAATGAGCAAGGGTTTCATGATATTTTCAATAAATATTATGTAACTCTATGCTTATTTGCCAATCAATATACAGAAAACCAAGAAACTTCAGCAGATATTGTACAAGATTCATTTGCCAAACTATGGCAAATAAGAGAAGATTTTTTTTATCTGCATCAGGTAAAAGCATTTTTATATACAGCTGTACGCAATAAAGCACTCAACGAACTGGAGCATTCAAAAGTAGTATATGAATACGCTCAAAATGTCATCGAAAAGAAAAAGGATTCCTTTTTTCACGATGCAATCGTTGAAGAGGAAACTTATCGTATCGTTTCTGAAGCCATAAATAAATTACCTGACCAAATGAAAGCCATTATGCAACTATCTCTGGAAGGGAAAAAAAACGCAGAAATAGCAGACAGACTAAACATATCTACAGAAACAGTCCATACATTAAAGAAAATAGCCTACAAGAAACTCAGAGAGAATTTGAAAGACTACTATTACTTCCTCTTGTTCTTTATATAAAAAGACATTAATTTGTTTTTTTTCAAAAAAAGTCGTTTTATTATTCACCCAAATTTCAAACAGACCTGTTTTATTATAAAAGAGATAAAAAACAGGTCAAAATATGATAAAACAAGATTTCTATATAGCCAACCTCATAGCAAGGTATCTGTCGGAAGAAATAACCCCGGAAGAAACAATAAAACTAACTGCTTGGAGAGAAGAATCTACAGCGCACGAGATTTTATTCAAGAAAATTTGTGATGAAGAAAACCAAAAGCAACATTTCCGGAAAAATACGGCATTCAATCCTTCATCCGGATGGAAAGAAGTGGAAAAGCGAATCAAAAGAAATAATAACAGAAGCAGATATATCAAAATAGTAAGTTATGCCGCAATCATTCTGTTACCTGTCCTTTTTGTAAGTATTTCCATGAAATTCACCTCGCCCGTTTCTCTTTCGGACAAACAGTTCATCGCACAATCCATTCTACCTGGGGAATCCCAAGCTATTCTGACATTGGAGGACGGCCAGACAATCCATATAAATAAAGAAACAGAGAGTCTGCTTGAGAAAATAGACGGAGCCCGAGTCCACATGGACTCTACAATGCTGAATTACCAAGTAACATCAAAAACAGCCCCAAAAAACAAGCCTGTATATAATAAAGTGGAAACTCCACGAGGTGGAGAATATGCTCTATTGTTAAGTGATGGAACAAAAGTGCATCTGAACGCAATGACCAGTCTCCGCTTTCCTGTGACATTTGATAACGGTCCACGCAAAGTGGAACTGGAAGGCGAGGCCTATTTTGAAGTCTGCAAAACAGGGCAACCATTTATAGTATGCACTCAAGGCATGCAAGTAGAAGTGTTGGGAACCACATTCAACATCTCTGCTTATCCACAGGAAGAGTATCAGACAACTTTGGTAAACGGTTCTGTCAAAGTAAATACAGAAACTGGAGAAAGCTGTATTTTAAAGCCTTCCCAGCAAGCTACCATCAGCCTCGGAAACAGCAGCATACAGATACGCATGGTAGATGCCGGATTTTATACTTCATGGATAAAAGGAAAAATTCATTTCAAAGACCAGCGATTGGAAGATATCATGAAAATACTATCACGCTGGTATGACATGGAAGTAATTTTTGCCAATGAGAAAATAAAAGACCTACGCTTTGGATGCAATGTAGATCGGTATTCGGAAATCACTCCATTTGTACGTTTGTTGGAAGAGACTCAAAAAGTACACGTAAAAGTCAATAACAAAACAATCACATTCTATAACTAATAAAAATGATGTATTATGGACAAAAAACACAACTACACCAATCACGGTAAAAGTAGTAAACGTTTGTGGATTACGTTCCTATTTTTCTGTATCATTACCACAGGTTTTATGCAGGCTGCCAACAAAGTGTTTGCACAAGCCACTGTCACAGCCTCATTCAAGAATGCCACGTTGAGTGAAATTCTTTGGGAAATCCAAAGACAAACCGACTTTACTTTTGTATACAGCACCAATGATGTAAAACAAATAAAAGTCCAAAACCTAAATGTAAATAACGAAAAAATAGCCAATGTGCTTGATAAATGTCTTATGAATAGCGGTTTGACCTATTCAGTTCACAACGGCGTTATTGCTATCAAGCAAATTGAAGAAAAAGAGTCTGCTGTTCCTCAACAGAAAACAACATTAACCGGTACAGTACTGGATGAGACGGGAGAACCTATTATTGGAGCGAATATCTTAGTCAAAGGTACTACGAATGGAACTACTACAGATTTGGACGGGCACTTCTCATTAGATGTAGACCGTATACCTGCCACTTTGATTATCTCCTATATAGGTTATGGCAAGCAGGAAATTAAAGCCACTGCCGGAAAGATACTGAAAGTAGTCATGGCTCCTGATAATAATGTTATGGAAGAAGTGGTTGTTACCGGTTATGGTACTTTCAAGAAATCGGCATACGCAGGTTCTGCTTCTACTGTGAAGGCTGATAAAATGAAAGATATTCCGGCTGTTTCATTCAAAGATTTACTACAAGGTAATGCACCCGGGGTACAATTCAGTTCATCGTCAGGTCAACCAGGAGCTTCTTCCTCTTTGAATATTCGCGGTATGGGATCTTTTAATGCCAGTAATTCTCCATTATACGTAATTGACGGAATTCCTATGCGTTCAGGTTCTATCAATACGATGAGTTCAGATGCAGGTCTTGACATTATGTCAACTATCAATAGCTCTGATATTGAAAACATAACAATCATTAAAGATGCCGCTGCCGCCTCTCTCTACGGTTCACGTGCTGCCAATGGTGTAGTACTTATTACTACTAAAAAAGGTAAAAGTGGAAAGCCACAAATTTCATTCAAAGCAGATTGGGGTAGTTCTGATTTCGCAATGGATTATCGTCCTGTTATGGGGGGAGAAGAACGCCGCGAATATATTTATAACGGTCTAGTAGCCGGTGCGTTAAGAGACGGAAATAGTCACGACGAAGCCATAGCATATGCTAATGAAAATATTGACGATTATGCTCCTGTTCCTTGGTGTGGATATGTCGATTGGGATGATATCATGTTCAAAAAAGGAAATCACCAGACTTATGAAGCCTCCATTTCTGGTGGAACAGACAAATTCAAATATTATTCATCTATCTCTTACCTAAAACAAGAAGGTATTGCTATCAACTCCGGTTTAGAACGTATCAGCGGACGTTTAAATGTAGATTATCAAGCAACTGATAAATTAAAATTAGGGGCAAATATGTTATTTGCTACCGTTAATCAAGATGTATATGGTGAAGGTACCTCCTACACTTCTCCTTTCTATTCATCACGTAACGCTGTTGTCCCCTCAGACACACCATACAATGAAGATGGAAGCTGGAACCGCGATTTTATCCGCAACGGTGATCGTAATCCACTATTATCTGCAACTTACGACTATCAACGTGAATATGTTAATCGTGCTTTCAACACTATTTATGGCGAATATGAATTTATTAAAAACTTAAAATTCAAATCAACATTCAGCTATGACTACACCAACACTAAAGGCAAGGATTGGAGTGATCCCCGCACTTCCAATGGTGAGGATGTAAATGGCGGCATGAGCAAAAAATTCTACGAATACAAGAAAATGGTATGGGCAAACCAACTGAGTTATAAGTTTAATATAGCCAACGATCACCATTTTGACGCATTGGTAGGTTATGAAATTGATGACCAATATCGTGACTATCTGTCAGGGTATGCAACTAATTTCGCTACAGCAGACAAAGATGAAATAAGCAATGGTATGAAAACCGAATCCGTTGGTGGCAGCTCTACCAGAACCCGCATGGTATCTTATCTGACACGTGTAAACTATGACTATAAAAATAAATATTATCTAGGTGGTAGTTTCCGTACTGACGGTAGTTCCCGTTTGCATAAAGACAGCCGTTGGGGTAGTTTCTGGTCAGTATCTGCCGCATGGCGTATGATTGAAGAGGAATTCATGAATCCGGCCAAAGGTTGGCTGACCGATTTGAAAATACGCGCATCTTATGGTGTCAATGGCACACTTCCATCTGACTATTTCGGATATATGGGTTTGAGTAGTTTAACCAATGGTTATTTGGAACAACCGGGTATTATCCAATCACAAATCAAAAATACAGATTTAAAATGGGAAACCAATTACAACCTTAACTTAGGTCTGGATTTCAGTTTGTTCAATCGTATAAACGCAACTTTGGAATACTACACTCGTACTACTAAAAATTTGTTGATGGATCGTCCTATCTCTATGACAACAGGTTTCGGCAGCTATCTTATGAATATTGGTGAAGTAAAAAATAAGGGAGTGGAATTGGAAATCAGTTCGACCAATATAAAGACTAAAGATTTCTCTTGGAATACCACTTTCAACATCTCGCACAACAAAAATGAAATTGTGACATTGGATGGCATGCAAACAGAAATTATCAGTGGTACCCAAATACGGAAAGTAGGAAAATCATACCGTACATTTTATATGATAGAGTTCGCAGGGATCAATCCCGAAACAGGCGCTCCCCAATTCTATACCAATGATTTGGACGAAAACGGCAACTATATAAAAGAGATTACAGAAAAATATAGTGAAGCCAATGCTATTGTATTAGATAAGCATGCAGAGCCTAATGTTATCGGAGGTTTATCAAATACATTACGCTATAAATGGTTCGACTTAAACTTCATGTTCTCTTACCAATTTGGCGGTTATTCTTATGACAATTGGGCACAAAAAACAGAGCATGGTGGTAACGACCTAGAAGCAAATATACCAACCTATTATCGCGATAGTTGGAAACAACCTGGTGATATCACAAAATATGAACTATTTATTGAAAGTCCTGATGTAGCGATGAACAAATCCACTACTACTCGCAGGTTACACAGTTCTGACTTCATCCGCCTGAAAACATTAACTTTTGGAATAACTCTGCCCCAAGTATGGACACAAAAAATAGGAGTTAACAATGTACGTGTATATGCTTCCGCAAACAACCTTTGGACATGGGCTGCTTATGATTATTATGATCCTGAAGCTGTCAGTGGTGGTAGTGCCATCTGGGGAACTCCTCCTTTGAAGACTGTAACCTTTGGTCTAAGCGTTAATTTCTAACCCATTAAAAACTTGAATTATGAAAGTATTTAAATATTTATTTATCAGTTCCATTATGTTTGCCGTCACTTCGTGCGGAAATGACTGGCTAGATCTAGCCCCCTCCACACAAGTGGATACAGAAACCAGTATCAATGTTTTGTCAGATATTGAATTCACATTGAACGGAATCTACAGCACAATGCAAAGTTCAGATGCATACTCCGGCCGTCTGGTATATTATGGAGATGTAACTGGAGATGACATGCAGGCTGTAAGTTCAACGAAACGAACCGGTAATTATTACCGTTTCAATTTTACTAAAGACAATGGTCCCAGCAGTCATTGGTCATATCTGTACTCTATTATCCAGAACTGTAATCTGATTCTAATGAATGTTGATAAACTATCTATAGATGAAGATGAAACCGAATATAAAAATGATTTGAAAGGCCAGGCATTAGCCATCCGTGGTATGGCACTATTCGACCTGACACGTATTTTTGGTTATCCCTACCTAAAAGATAACGGAGCTTCATTAGGCGTGCCCATTGTGAAAGAGTTATCAACTATAGACAGTAAACCCGCACGAAATACAGTAGCCGAATGTTATACGGAAATTATTTCCGACCTCAAAAACAGTACAGAGCTGTTGAGCGGTGATTTTAATAAAGGAAAAGTAAACAGATGGGCTGCTATGACATTGTTGAGCCGAGTATATTTATATAAAGGAGAATACAATGAAGCATTGACCATGGCTGAAAATGCAATAAAGGGTGCAGAAAAAGAAGGCTACGCTCTTTGGACAAACGAAGAATATCCAACCGCATGGGGCAATGACGCATCAGCATCCAATCCTGGTGAAATATTATTCGAAATTGTCAATCTGACTACAGACAGTCCGGGCAAAGAAAGCATGGGATATCTGAACTCATACAACGGTTATGACGATATGTGTATTACTTGCTCTTTTTATCAATTATTAAAGAAAGATCCCAAAGACGTCCGGTTGAAAATCTTGAGTTTTGACAAAAAGTACTACGCATACGTCAATAAATACCAACCTCAGCAAGGAGAAAACATAACCGATGCCAATATTCCGCTTATACGCCTTTCAGAAGCCTATCTGAATGCTGCTGAAGCGGCCGTACAGACAGGAGATAATGCCAAAGCAGTGAAATATTTGAATTCCATAGTACAACGAGCTAATCCGGAAAATTCAGTGGAAGGAAAAACATTAACATTAGAAAATGTATTAGACGAACGTCGTAAAGAATTGGTAGCAGAAGGACATCGTATGTACGATGTTATCAGAAATGGAATGACTGTCAAACGAATCGATGTGAAAGACAGTGATATAAACAAAACCAAACATAATACTGCTTACATGGAATATGACTGGAATTTCCATAAAATTCTACTTCCTATTCCCAAAAAAGAAATGGACGCAAATCCTAATATGAAACAGAATCCAGGATATGTCGATTAAATAATTCAAATACCAAATCGATGACAAGCAAGACTAATTTTATCAACTACTTTCTTCTTGCATTTACCCTCGCATTCATCAGTTCCGGCCTTAGTGCCGGAACTCTTGATTTCAAAGACAAGAAGAAAGACAAAGAGAAAAAAGAAGAATTAACAGCCGACGGTCCATACGTA
>ULLE01001540.1_pt1 | contig 9565 bp, 7 predicted proteins | sample 1951331 | NCBI WGS metagenome assembly ULLE01 (sample SAMEA4835518, study PRJEB28245) | human gut metagenome | biome: gut microbiome; material: fecal sample | place: Denmark | collected 2008
AACTATTAGGTTTATAGTGACAGTCGCTATTACTATATATAAAGGTTTGATACCTGTAGCTCGTCGAATGCTTACGTTCAGAACTCCCCGGCCTATATGTAGTTGGGCGCATATTTCACGTTGGGGAGTGGAAGCTGACAGCATTTGAAATGCTCTTTTTAATTTCACCATATTCAATGTTCTGTTTGCCATATCCTGAGAAAGTTTGATTACTTATACCTCTAAGATATGAAGTTTATATTAGGCTACAGAACTGAATTGTTTATAATTTTCTTGGTACCGATTCATCCGCTACGATGGTACCGATTCCTCCGCTATAGCGGTACCGGTTCCTCCGCTATGATGGTACCGATTCGTGCGCTACGATGGTACCGTTTGACCGATACTATCAAACGGATATCAACCGTTTTCAGCAAACTGGTTAGTGACACTAACCACTTCATTGTTTTCGTTCTTCAGCTTGTTTTTCAGATACTTCCAGTAGTTCCGGTTCTTGGCATAATTTTCGTGGGAATACCTAAAGATACAAAAATCCAACTAATTCATACACAAAGCATTGCAAATTAATTGGATTTTTATACTATTTACTGAATGTCACTACTTATTTCCACCAAAAATCACACATATATCTTTAGCAAAATTTAAATTTGCCCCCGAATCATCTCGGCCTCCAGTCGTAATACCAATCACTTCTCCATATTTATTTATTAAGGCTCCTCCACTACTACCATGATCAATCGGACAACTTATCTGAATGAAATGATCCTCTCTTATTTGAGATATTTCTCCCGAAGCAAAAGTATTTTCCAATCCTTTAGGACTCCCTATAGTATAAACCCTTTCCCCCACTTCCTTCTTTCTATGAGATACAGGTATATAATTAAAAACACCTTTAACCTTAAATAAAATATAATCATTATTTATACTATACGATAATACTTTATCTATCTTATATTGCCGACCATCTGATAGCTTTATAACTTCAGCTGCTACGGCTGTTCCCTTAAAAACATGATAATTACTAACAGCTAAACCATCCTTACTAATAAAAAAACCTGACCCCTGATAAGCATTATAACCATCTGTTGTGAAAACCATAAAAACAGCTGAATTATATCTTTTAAATATCTCTGTAGCTGGAATCACATCATTTGTATCATGTTCCACTATAATATTCCGCACATCTTTTACTTGATTCCCTACTGAATAATCATGCTTAGGATGTACATTCTTTTCTACATAAGATTTTCGTCTTACCTCCTGACCTTCATTTCTTCCTGTCATTGTACAAGATACAAAATAAACCAAAATCAATAACAAACCTATACCATAAAGCCTATTCATACATTTCACTATTTTATAACTCCCGGTTTGGGCAAAATATGGATTAAAAAACGTTGATTTTTAACATTTCCAGCTATATCAGGTTGAATTCGTAAAGTTCCGTCCTGACCACTACCAGATATTATAACCTCACATTGTTCAGGATTAAAATAAACTCCATTATTTTTCCAGTAGTTAACCAAAGCCAATGCACGTTCATAACTCAATTCATTATTCATCACATAATTATCCTTAGAAGCCTGCCCCTCTATAATTAATAAATATTGAGCTTTATATTTCTTACACGCTTCCTCAATAAAATGATTGATAGCTTTTCCAGCATTCAACAGCTGCAATCTTGTTTTTCCTTCTATATCAGTAATATCCGCACTATTAGTTTTAAATCCTACATCAATCTTCAATATATGTTTCTTATGCTCTACATTATAAGCAAAATAAGTAGAATCAATATTACTTATCGCATTCTGAATCTCTTTTATCTTATTAATTTCTGCTTCTGTTGCTTCTTTCATTTTCTCTATCTCTTTCATCTGCTTTTGAAGCATAACAACAGTCAGCACAAACAATACAAGCATAATAAAAAACAAGCTAGACATCAAATCTGCATAACTTGCCCAAAAAAAAGATCTTTTATTCATATGTATTTGCTTAATCGTAATACTTTAGTTAAACTATCATCAATATCAGCTATACATGTAAGATTATTTTCCAAAGAAAATATACAAACATAAAGAAAAAGACTATCGTACCTAATCCAACAAATAAAATCAATAGTATTTTAATGGGCAAAGGAAGTTTTATATGAGAAATGTTCTTAGAAGAATCTGGGACAGATACTGCTATTGATATATTCCCAATTGCATTAATTAATTCATCCATTTTTTTACTCTGTCCATCACCTATTTGGGTGATTTCTGCTTTTAATGAATTTAAACTTTCTAATTCCGTATCCAATTTCTCACTTTGCAAATTTATTGCTATCGCAACATCATCCAATTTCTTCAGTTCATCTAAGACTCCACTATTTTCTTTAATTTTATTCTTAAATATTTCTTGTTGTTCATCTAAAGCTTTGTTAAAAACATTTTGCTTATGTACTAGCGCCTCATTCATTTCTTGCATACTTTTATCTGCATTTTCCTGTAATGAGTGTAATGTTTGCTGTAACTTATCATCCACAATCCCCACCGCCTGACTAATAGCGATTTTACGCTGTTCTATATCTTTTACCTCCTGTTCAAAAAAAGTACCCATACGTTCTATCAATTGAGTACGATTCATTTGAGCATTAATACTATCATTCAATGAATTAACATGGATAATAAAATCCTCAACATTATGTAAATACTGATTAAAACGTTCTAACTGAGGAATACAATTTTGTAACTCACGCAAAACAGAAACATTAGCTGTCGCCATTTTTCGTATATCCAATTGTTGTATTGCCTGCATCAATTCTATTTGATTTTCATAAGAAGTTTCTACTTTCTGTAAAGCCTTATCAAGTTTTGTCGTATTTGATGAAAATGAACGATTGAAATTTAATAAGTTCTCTTGAAGTTTCATTAAACTATTTTGCGTACCACCTAACACAGGAAGAAGTTCTGTCTGAATCCAAGTATAGAATTTATTTTTGTCTTGCTCGACCTGAGAAGAAGCATTCTTAGAACACCAAGATCCATAGGTCGTTAAAACAATTCCTATCAAACTTGCTATCATAGCAATCGCAACACCTCCCATTAAAGCACCAATAGAATCACTAGGATTATTAATGAAAGCGGAGAAACCACTAACGATTGCAATATAACCAATCCCAATGATAATCCCTAACATAGTTCCCATCAATCCCATATATAAAGGCATCGGAAGCTGAGTTTCTATTTGTTCACGCTCTGTGTCACAATACCGTTCCACTATATCTTTTATCAAAAGGAAATCACTTACAGCTCCCTTATTTTTCAACAAATATGAATTAATTGCATTTATTATTTGAACCAAAAGGGGATGTGTTATAGGTTTCAATTCTTTATCTAATACTATAATATAAGTAATTTCAACTTCATCCACTATATCATCTGACGGTTCCTTATAAGTAACTGCAGATAAATTTCCAACAGAGTTATTCATGATATCAGATAACGGAACATATGCTTTTGATTTATAAAAATGCACATCCTTAAGAACATTTATATATTCATTTATCAAAGATCTACTACGAAACCATATATATAATTGAATAATTACAATAAGAATAACAGCTATAATTATTAAAAAATCATGTCCAACCATAACAACGCCTATTTAATAAATTTAATTTTGCTTTTCTTAAGAACCCTCCAAGTTCCATCTTCCTGACGTTCTACTTCCCCCAAAGACAAAACTCCTATAGATTTAGCACCAACAGAACTACCTTCTTCTTCACAAAAACGATCTAAAATATCTTCTTTATTCTTTATAGCTTTTTGCATTTGTTCTTGTGTTTCACTGACCTTAAATCTGCCTTTAGACTCCCCCTGCACATTACGAATAATATATTGTGCTTCTAAAGAATTCGAAGTTTCCTTTAAACATCCATTCTGCATCGCTCTTGCATAAATAATCTTATAATTCTCCTGCAGGACCTGATTTTGAATATTTTCAGGAACATCAGATATATCATTATTTTTATCTGAGACAAGCAAGGATTCAGATTTTAAAGTAGACTTTAATTCATGAAGCACTTCCTCCTTTATCTTAACTTTTATAGGTTCTAACTTGTTATATGTCAACTGAGTAATCTTATCTATATTATCAGACTGCATCTTGCAATAACTTGTATGTGCATTCTCTTCATTTCGAGCAATACGTTTCGATAGTTTTTTATAAACACGAAACAAACATATCGATAATACTGCAAAAACAAGAAATATAACAGCAATAAGCAAAGAACAAAATTTCCACATATAATTTTTAGCATCATCCTTCGTCATACACTTATCCTCCAAGTCTTTTAGTTTCACCATTGAATCTTCTATTTGACTTTTTACATTACTTTCGCTTAACAAAGAATCAAATATTACAGCAGAACTAATATTTTGATCTTCTACTATCTCTGAACGAACAGTTCCAGTCGCTCCAATACAAAACAACATTATTAACCCAAAACATACAATAATCTTCTTCATACACATTTATTTATAAACCTCTTGAGCAACCATATTAAGTATACCGACTAATGGATAAAAGAAAAGAGTCTCTTCTATTTTAGGTTCCGCACCAGTCTGTTCAATCTCTTCCATTTTACTATTGATGCCATTCTTCAAATAGGACTTTATATCTCTTTGACAATACTTCTGAACTATCTCCCATTTAGAACGCTCTGCATCAAACTTTTCTACATAAGAGAATTTCTTATTCAAATCAAAAAACAATTGAATAACTTTACCAACTTCCTCCTGTACACTTTTTTCTAAAGATTCATCTATATCATCATATTTCAAATCACCCGTTGAGAAAGTATTAGAGCTATCTCCTAATAAAATTTGTTTTAAACTCATTACGCTCGAATAATCCTGCGATTTTGAATTTAATAAACCGCCCTTACAAGTAGCTTCTTTAGGATTCTCCAGTTCACGAATAATCGTCAAACCATCTTCGTTATATTCTTCCTCATAGACTGCTTCAAAAATCAATTTTGTAAATCTCTCCAAAGTAGAATCACTTGAAGTAAGCACGCTCAATATTTTTGATCCAGTACCACTAAATGTTATGTGTCTAGGCATATTCATTCCTTTAGCTTTCATAATTTTAGCTATATGATAAATGACAGACACATAAAACAGAATAAAAACATACTTACTACATCCATCATGAGATAACATTTCATTAAAATCAATTTTAATATTCTTGGAGAGAATATTCTTATTAGTACATAAAGAGAAAAAGAAAGAAATAATATCAACTGATTTCTTTTGTTTATCCAGATTTTGCATAACCTCACAAAGTTCATCTAAACCATTCTCCATCAGCTTATTATAAATTTCATTCTTAAAATGGTTAACAAATCCATTACTATCTGAATCAAAGCCATATCCATCTCCCCAAATAGCATTAGCAGCAAAGCGGAAAGAAGTCAAAAGTTCCTCTTTTCCATCATTTACAATTAATACATCTGTGGTACCTCCACCTATATCAATAGATACAACGTCTGTAGTTGCATTTTTCTTCTTTTTATAGAAATAATATGGTGCTACTGATTCCGACATTGAAACAACATTAGATAGATTAGTCCCAAAATTCTTTTTATATAGTTCCTTCCATATATTTAAAAAATTATTATAGCGTCCTTCAGTCATACTAGCAGGGTAAAACCAAACAATTTTTGTTCGCTCCAAATCTCCCCCATTTAATAGAACCTTATTACGAAGAATTAAAAACAAAGCATCTAAATAATGTTTTACTTTCTCTTGTATATTTGATTCATTTGACCACTTTAGATTTGTTGTTACCGTATTGTAATCAGAAATTTGTTCCTTTTCAAATACAAATGGAATATTAGTATTAGCCATTGAAAAAACTGACTTATTCCAATTGGTTGTATTACCCTCAGACAAAACCGTTCGTATTGGGAATTTAAATGCTTTGCCTATGATATCCGGTAAATAATCATGACGCAATACTTTTGCAGATGATACAGAAGCCATTAAATCGTTCAATTTACATAATTGTATATCCTTTTCATTTATTTCAAAAGGAATAGGGGTAGAATTATTTTCTGAATATTCTACGTGTGTATTAGTCGTTCCAAAGTCTATGGCAAAAGTAAATTGTTTATTACCCTTTTCCTGCTTCCAATTCGGTACTACACAACCTCTAACACCACCGTTAAAGTCCATAATCATGTAATCAAAATTCGAATCTAATATATAGGTTTCATTGAAAGCATAATTCATATCTGTTATATTTCTCTCAGCTTTTCCAATCACCTGAACTTTATTGATTCCCAGATAAAAGTCTACATCCAACTTTTCTTTTCCTCCATTTTCTCTAATCAATGCTACTCGATAGCGAGGAAGATCATTTCCTCCGAATTTTATTAAAGGAAATAAAGCTATAACAAAATTCCGCTTAACAATTCCGCCCTTATTATGTTCAGGCTCTGCCATTGCATCTTCGAAAAATAAACGTTCATAGGTAATGTATTCATTTTTCTGTACAGGAATACGCAATGTTGCTTTCACCCCTCCTGCATTTCGAGTTAACTCAAACATTTTTTTCCCATCATGCATGCTTCCTTTTAAATCCTCAACCGTAAAATAAGAGAAAAATTCTTTCCGGATTGGCAATAAGTAACACCCCTCTACATCACGACCACCATTGAAAAAATTATTTTGATTAAATGCATTTTCATCCCAAAGAATATAATCTTCCAAAAAATCCCCAATAGTTAAATAGGGATATTTAGTTCCATCATCAGGTAAATATCTCTCTGAAAGTGATTGACTATTAGTATAAGGAACCTTGGTATCTTTATCCCATATGTCAATGGTATAATGCATCCGTTTGGTATACATATCTACAGGAAGAACTAAAGGTAATTTATCAGCGTTACAAATAGAAGAAGATATTTGAAAATCACTCTTTACATCTGTCACATCTTTTCTCTTTTTAAGATGAAATCCTAATACTTCTACCAAATTAGCATCAGAAGTTACAGACAAATCATCATAATAAGTATCATAGGCATCTTTATCTAAGGCCCTAATCTTTTCTTTTTGCGAGTTACTTAGTTTTGTATAACTCAAATTCAAGTATGTATTTATTTCCGGATATAAATCTGCAAAATCTGGCATAGCTTTTTGCAAACAAAACCAATACATTTGATAATCAAAATCGCGTTTATATAACGGCTGAAAATCTCCATCAAACGCCCTATCTTTACCAAAGCCAATATACTTTGAGATATAAGACAAATCATTAGCTGAAGTAAAAAAGAATGTAGACGGAGAAGTAGCCCCAATTATATTCATTTGCTGAGGCTTATCTGGACCTATATAATCCAATAAATACATCCGTTTTAGATCCTTAAAATTAAAATCATCAGCATCCTGTTCTAAATAAAGGCGCAATGTCTCTCCAAACAAACGATGCCTTTCATTATCTGAATTAAGCAAAGCTTGTAAATCTTTCTTTTTATCCCAAACAAGGATACGTACTTTATCTCTAAATTTATCTATATTAAAGAATATTTGCCCTATATCAAAACAATCCGAAACTAATTTATGATGAATCGAATCTCCGTCAAGTTCTTTGCTTTCTGTAATAATCTTAAAAGCTGTCTTTACCAAATCCATTCGTGCAAATGGAGAAGGTATAGACGTAATTTCCTTTTTACTAGTGGCTCCATTGGGGTCTTTAATTTCTCTAATAGCTGTATTACCATAAGCAGAAGATTCTCCCCACCCGATTAAATTATCATCTCCCGTATGTAATCTAAATACTTTACCCATAATTATGCCATTTTTTTATCTGTCACTAATTTATTTACTGTACGATAAAACAATTCAATAAAACGTTCTTCAACACTTAAATTGTTAGAAATACCAGGTTCAACATCACATAAATAATAATCGAACAAATCATAGTTACTTCTATAATTAATCACTTTTCCAGGCTTTACACCTTTCACTAAGCCAAAAACATCTTTTCTCATCTCTTCCAAATGAAAAGGAGAAAAACCTCTATGATTAGATGACATCTCATTTAACCATTGCAAATAATATTCTTTTATTTTTTCAATATGACTACGAAAAAAACTTCCGTTAAAAAAGTTTTCATCAAAAGGTCGCTTTCCTTTAGTCCATTTCAAAGATTTAGAAATGGATAAATGCTCATTAAGAAATTTACAGAATAATGTAAATTCTGTCATCGGACGTTGAATACTATTTCTTGTTTCATCATAAAAACTAGAAAAAATCATATTTTCATCATCCGATTTCATACCAAACTCTTTATAAATAGGAGTTAAAGCCTTTCCCTTTGAAGATTGAAGTCTCTCATCACTTATTTGACAAAAATCAACAATAGCCAATGCAGCTAACATTTCTATTACATGCGCCTTATTCCTTTGAGTTACCCCACCTTCACTATATGCATACATATCATATATATTATCAGCAAGATAATAAAAGGCATTCAATGAATTATTGCCACTTAGATTTTTAGCATAATATTCTAACGCTGCTTTCGATTTTGATATAAAAGTAGAACAATCTATATTATCTGACCCATCCTGACTTTGAGCCAAATTAAAATATGGCAATACAGTGATAGCTCCAATACTCGCATCTTTTATGTTACCAGCATTGGGCAAAGCCGAATCAATACTTCTCAAATTTTTTAGCAATAAAGGGAAGCCACTTGCCCCCGTACCTCCAAAGATAGAACTAATAATAAAAATGCGATCTCCAGAACGAAAGCTACTTACAAACTCATTAAAAGCTTCAGACTGAGTAAACTGATTTAATACCACACTACCGATATTAGGATTTCCTTTGAATCCAACTTCCATATCAGAATCCAAATTCTTTTCAGAAAATAACATATAGGCCAAAGCTTGATTCGCTATATCCAAAGAGTCAAATCCCATATATTTACGAAAACGGTCATTCCGTATATTAGATAACTCCAGTCTATACCCTGGCACTAATTCACTTATTGCCGTTTTAAAAAAACGGTTCTTCATATCACGCGTAAAATGAAGATGCTCATTTATATACTTATACTCCTGTAAAAAGGAAATAGTCCAAGTTAAATCTGCTGCCGAAGCATCCGGATCAATAAAAATTGGAACAATCTCATCAGTTTTTATCTCAACACCTGTTGCTAACAACATTACAAGAGACTTCATAACACGTGCTCCTGTTCCTCCAATACTAAAGATATATGTTTTCATATACAAAATTTAAAATTTTACAAAAGGAGAATATTTTGCGACACGACTCCACCAATGAAACAAAAAGGAAACTATCACAAAAAAGATAAATGCCATAATCATATTACTAATTCCAAAACTCCAACACTCACTTGGTATAGATATAAGCATCTGAGAAATTTCCCCCGTCTCATTCCGCAAATACAATAATTCATCAGGAATTTTACCTGCATTATAATCGGATAATATAAGATAATATCCTAAGAAAAGTGAGATTATACTATTTATTACAGCCATTATCAACCAACT
>ULLE01012085.1_pt1 | contig 9511 bp, 10 predicted proteins | sample 1951331 | NCBI WGS metagenome assembly ULLE01 (sample SAMEA4835518, study PRJEB28245) | human gut metagenome | biome: gut microbiome; material: fecal sample | place: Denmark | collected 2008
TCCCTAATTAAGTTTTCGGACGGCCTCCCCCGTAGCTAAAGCAGGCATTTTTGCATACATTATATCAAAGTGCGAATTTGTTATTAAAAGAGCAGCAAAGAACTTCATAATTTCTATTGCCTCTATTTTTCGAATTTTATTTTCCATAAAACAAAAACTCATAAAACTGGAATATTTATCATTTAACTTTTACATTGCGCTTATAAAAAATTATTATTTAACCTAGAATCAAATCATTGATAAACTATTGTTTCAACATAAATTCATATAAAGAAATAGTTCCGGCTAAATTTTTCTCTATCGAAAATTTATTTTGAATAGTCTCAAAAGCTTTATTACTAAAAGTCTTCAACAACTTCTTTGATTGTAAAAGAGACAAAATTGCGTCAGCAAGTTGACCTGAAGACTTCGGTTCTATAAGAATACCATTTTCACCAGATGTTATGACCTCTGGTATTGCACCTACTGGTGTCGCAATATTAGGTATACCATAAGCCATCGTTTCCAAAATTGTCATTGGTAATGCTTCAGTATATGAAGGTAGCAAACATATAAGTGCATCTTTAAAACAAGCTGGTTTATCTTTTGGTGTTAACCAACCACAATATTTAATTCTTTTACTAACACCATACTGATTTATAAGCTCTTCTATATTATGATTTTTATCTGCACCATAAAGATTAAATTCAATATCTTGCGGAATCTTACTATCTATTTGCTGAACAGCCTCTAATATTTCGTTTATCCCTTTTAAAGGTGTTAACATTCCTAGAAATATTATTTTTTTAGACTCAACATTATAATAATTAACATCTGGAGCAAAGACAGCATTGTACAAGACTCTAATTTTGACATTACCCTTAGTAATTCTTCTAATAAATGGTTCCCATTTAAAACCTAATAAAGCTATCGTATCAGCAGAAGATAGCAAATATGAAACTAATCTCTGTTTTTTTGCTGATAAAGAATCAACCCAAGGCTCAACATCAGCATGGATATGAATCAAGACCTTAGACCCTAAAAAATTAGAAACTCTTGCTATAATTCCCTCCCTCCAAACACTTGTTCTTGTAGACATATGTATATGCACAACATCATAGTGTTTTATAAATATTTTCCAAGTAATAACACAAAGAGCTTTTATAAAAAAAACAATTTTTTGAAAATTTGAGGAATTAACAACAGAAGGTATATACTCTAAATGTGTATAATCACAAAAAGACTTATCATTAAGATAATTATCAACTACAGTTAACATCCCACCTACCGAAGTTCTATCAACTCCTATCATTAATACTTTCATAACATTTTATTTAATGAGTTTATATAATTTTAAAGCTGACTCTTTCCAACTATATCTCTCTAAAACCTTATTTGAGTCATCAACTTTATTATCTTTTAAAAGTTTATCCAAATCAACATTAGTGTCATAAGGATCAACATAAATAGCACAACCTTGATATATTTCTGGCAAACATGTTGTATTTGCTACTATAATTTTAGCACCTTGGCTCAAAGCTTCCATTGGAGGAATACCAAAACCTTCATGAATAGAAGGGAATATAAAAGCTTTACATTCTCTATATAGAGCTACAATTTCTTGATCGGATAAATATCCTAGCCATTTTACATTTTTAATATTGTCTATATCAACATTACTATTTTTAACTCTGATTCCACTCAGAACAAACATCTCATTAGGATGTTTCTTCGCATAACTAATAACCCATTGAGTGTTTTTGTTATAATTAATATTACCTAATGTAAAATAGAAATTCTTTGTTTCAAGATGGTTTTTCTTTAGTACATTAAAATCTGGTTCTATATCTTTGATATGTTGCCATCCATTACCTATTACATGAATTCTTTCTGGGTTAATATGATAGGTATCGATAATACTATATTTAGAGAAATAAGAAACCGTTATAATTGGATATTTACTCCACATTGCAATCCGGTATACTAATTTGTGCCATAATACAGACAATCGACCATGTAATGTTTTAAAATATTCTGGATGCGTTTTATAAGCGACGTCGTGAACACAAATAATTCCAGGATATAATAGAGGTTGACTATTACATAAACTCACCCCTATACCTTTATTCCTTTTTAAAAAAAGTGTAAAATCGATTTGCTCCCATAGTATACCATTTCTTTTCCCATAAAAGATAATCTTTATATTTTTATATCTTGGTGTTATGGCTCCGATAGGTACTATGATTTTTATTTCATCCTTAGATGTGATTTTATCTAATTCAGCAATGATCTGTCTTGCAAATCGATGAACTCCTGTTGTTTTTTGGACATAGAAAAGCCCATTAAAATAAACATTCTTCATATGAGTAATTCTAAATTATTAACCTTAATAAAGGCTAAATTCAAAATATAATACCAACTTTCTTAAATAATATATATTAAAATCAAGCATTCAGTTATATGCACTATCCTTATTGATTGATATGTATAACATAAGAATTCCGTTAAAAATCTAGATGTCGGAGAAATCCTATAAAAAGCTGCTATTCTGATAGTATTAATGGTCCGAAGTCTACAAGTTGAAATATATCTAAATTAATATAGTATAGAATGCTATAATTCCAAAAAATTTAAAGATATATTTGTTTATGCGCGATTTGTTCTTTTCCTAATTAATTTTGCAGGATTTCCTCCAACAATACTATATTCTTCGAAATTCTTTGTTAATACAGCACCTGCTGCAACAATAGTACCTTTCTTTATATGACGACCAGGGGTCATAATAACTCTAACACCTATCCAACAATCATCATCAATGATGGTAATTGGTGGATTGGAGGGAGATCCTTGAAAACACATTGGTTTAGATACATCATTAAAATTATGATTGTTAGCTACGATATGAACTTCAGGTGCCATCATTACATATTTTCCTATAATTGTATTATTTGGAATAACACAATTTTCACCAATACCACTATAATCGCCTATTTCAACATTCCTACCATTTCCAAAATAAGCGTGCCTATCTATAGTGGATACTTTACCACAATACTTGAAAACCTTACGGCAACAGAATATTCTCATAGCATTAAATAACCTCCCACCAAAACGAGAATACGAACTTGGCAAATGCGAAACAAATCCATAATATATAACTAAAAAATCGCCCCCCGCATAGCAGCTATGTCCATATTCATCATTTTTGCATAAACATAAACTGATCTACTTCTTCTTTTATATATGAGAGAGGTCATGATTCTCTGGTGAATAGGTAAGAAGCTTGCCTTATATATTGGCTTTATTTCATTCCATATATTTGAAGTAATAATATTTCGGATATACTCCAACTTTTGCGCTTTGGTTATTTCAAGTGTGACTATCAATCTAATCATCGCACGGACATAACCAATAAACAAACGCTTTGCACGCAAAGAATCTTTGTCATTTTCTAGCGTTCGTTCTTTGAGCAAATAATACAAAGCTTGTATCTTTTTAAACTTTTCTGGCTTAAAGGATTTCGTCAAAGAACCACCATTATAACAATATACATAAAAGATATTCGGTATAAATCCTATCTTCTTACAACATTTTAGGAAATCAATTTGAAAAGGAATATCCTCAGAAGCATAATCACGCTCCGAAATAAATCTTATATTATTTTCTTCTATTACCGAACGCTTATAAATAGAATGCCAAACAGACATATCATGTATGTATTCAGACTTACAATGAGGAGGAGCTGCGATGAAATCAAGTACAAGCTCATTCATTTTATCGCTCGAATATTCAGTATAGGTATCACATTCCTTACACTCGATAAAGCGATTAGGACTAAATTCCTTTTTAAATCCACAAAACACAGCCTCATTATTATTCTCTTCAGCTACCTTATATAGTTTCTCATACATATTCAAGTCTACATAATCGTCAGAATCAACAAATGCCACATATTCACCCGTAGCAACATCAAGACCTGAATTACGTGCGTAGCCAAGTCCTCCATTCTCTTTATGTACGACTTTCACTCGATTATCTTTCTTTGCATACTCATCACACATCTGTGGACAATTATCAGGCGAACCATCGTCCACCATAATAATCTCAATATCCTTCAATGTCTGATTAAGCAAAGACTCCATACAACGATCAAGATATTTCTCGACGTTATATATTGGAACAATTATACTTACTTTAATATCATTCATTGTTCTTTATACTTTTTACGTATTTAACAAAATCATCAAAACCATCAAATGATTTTTTATGATTTTTTTTCCATTGTTCAAATTGTTTTTGATTGAAGATTAATGAATAAGGGTAATCATAATCATTATAATTATCACCATCAACAAAACATGGATAATCATCATAAAAAAGTTCCTGTTTTAATGTCTTTCCTGATTTGAGAATTTCTTTTGCATATTCAATACACTCATTTACATAAGCTTCTTTTCTCTTATTGTAATAATCCTCATAAGTTCCGACTACTTTAGCAGGAACACCAACTGCAACAGAATTAGAAGGAATGTCCTTTGTCACAATAGAACCAATACCTATAATCACATTATTACCGATAGTAACTCCTTTTAGAATAGTGACATTTTCACCAAGCCAAACATTATTGCCAATTTTTACCTTCCCATGACTAGGAATGAATTCATTATGTGAATTAACAAAACACCAAGAAGCCCAATCATGTGTAAGAATGATTGTTCCTCTATGTAAAAAAACATTCTCACCTATTTCCAACAATTCTGGACGAGTAATATCTATTTGAATTTTCTTAGGGTCTAAAACAAATGTACCACTTCCTATTTTAACTCCCTTATTTTTATAGTATTTCAAAAGATGTTCACTACTGCTTTTATAGTAAAAGCTCATTAACTTGCTTATAATTTTTTTTATCATAGTAATTAATTTTGTTTTTTATTTATCCCATATAAACATTGGTGTATCTGACCATACAAATAAGAATCTAATATATTCCCATAACCAATAAATAAAGCCTAACATCAATAACCTATCAAAAGTATTGAAGATTTTTGATTTTCTATAATAGAGGATAAGCGACATTGGAACAAACCAAAAGATAGTCCAACTAAAAGCAACTCGTCTTACTATTTCAAGATTATAAAATGTTTCAAGAATAAGATAGCCAAAGATACAGGCATTAAACAAAGTAATCATCAAACACAAACTACTATTACTAACAGCTATGGATACATTTGTTTTAGTAACAGAAGAAGAAGTTTCATATAAATAATTTAATATTTTACTCCCCAAATATAAGAGTGCACAGCAACCAAAAGTTTCAAGAAACTCGATTGTAACATTACGAGTATAAGCATCATTCATACCATCTGCAGAAAACCACATATCGGCATTCTCAGTATAACCTGCAAACTTATCACTAGATGAACCTAAAAATGATATTAAAGAATTTAAATAACTAAAATCAAAACTCTTACTTATAACAAATTTACCCAGCACTAGTAATGGTACTGTATATATCCACGAAAATGGTTTCTTAACAAATACCATCAATATGGTTACAACCAATATTGCGATAATAGAGATTGAGTGAATGGAATACGCAACAAAGACCAAAGCTAAAAGACATAGCACTTTACTAAACTTTATTTTTTTATTTAATATGGCATCAATTTCACTATTCAACAAACTTATATACATAAAGACAAATGACATCGCTAAAAATTGTCGAATAAATGCTTCATGCATAGAAATGATGCTCATTAAAAATAAAGGAAATAAATAAGTTGCATATTTTTTCAAAGGTTTCAGCATAATGACTGCACCAGTTATAAAGGGGCAAGCATAAACCATAAATGCATATTCGGCAGATACTCCTAAGGATTTCAAGAACTGATTTAAGGACGTAAACAGTACTTGCTTATTTTCCAAATCATAGTTATAAACATCTATATAATGCAAATAATCGACTCCCCTACCATAACGGACTCCTTCTATCAATGTAAAAAAGAGTACAATCCACATACAGCATTGATAATAGTTTTTACCTTTGCTTATAAGATTTCCCTCATAAAACATGATCAAAAAAAGGAACAAATTAATAAAATCGTAAACAATATCAAAATTGAACATAAAAATACTATTATTAGTTTGAAATTTTATATTTTAATATTGTATATGCTTGTTTTAAACGCTTACGAATTCTTGATTTATCTCCCCATGTGTAACTAAATTCATGAATAGCATAAGTTTTACTATCAGCATATATCTTATGAGCTCGACAATCATTTGCGCACAAATATACTTGAGGTAAAATTATTAAATTGTCAACAACTTGTTCTGTATTATTCAGAATAACCCCTTTCTTTTTCATCAAAGCAGTAAGGTAGGATACATTTGTAGAATCATCAAAGAATAAATTTTTAAAGAATCTACGTTTATTGTAGTCATCCAAAAATGATTTTAAAATAGGACATTCTGCTTCACAAGCCATAACTCCTGTTGTTATGAGAACATCATGCTCAAAACCTAAGAATCCATGCGAATTTAACAACTCATCCGAAAATCTTTTGACAACCCGAATATCTGTATCAAAATAAATTCCCCCTTCATGCACCAATGCATACAATCTTGCCACATCACTAACAAAAGCATACTTCTTTGCATAATAAGCCTCCTTAGTATATGGCATCATGTTTACATCAAAATTATCCTCGTTCCATTCCTTAATTTCAAAATCAGGAAGAAACTTCTTCCACGTTTCAATATACTCCAACACTTTCTGCGGTTTGGGCTTTCCACCAAACCAGCAATAATGAATTACTTTTGGTATCATAATTTATTTTCCAAAAAATATCAAATTTAAATATTTATTTATATCTATAATCTTAATAAGAACAACGCATAAAACAACGACTAGCACACTCTCTAAGATTGCCAATGCCAAACAATTTTCCCACCCTGATCTTATTCTCTTCTGGATGCCAACTATACGAGATAAAAACTTTGGGATTATTCATATATATCATAATTTATTATAATATTCCATGAGCTAATTAATAAGCCAATAAGTCTCTTCCTTATACATTCATTAATAGTTCATGCCACTGTTCAGCTATCACATTTTGCTCAAAACGATGAGAACTATCAATTGCAGCTATTGCCATTCTCTTTCTCAAAATAGAATCTGCCATCAAAGTTTCAAGCTGGCTTACATATTCTGCTAAATCATTTTTCTTAATGATGAAGCCATTAAATCTATCAGTTATAATTTCGTGAAGAGATGCATAAGTGTCAAAAGCAATTGGAACACAACCATATTGTTGAGCTTCTGTCAAAGTCAATCCCCACCCTTCACTTTTGCTTGTCATCATAAATATAGATGCTTGACGATAATACTCTTCAGGGACTTGTAATCCTCTAAATGACACCTGTTTTAATTGATGTTTCCTAACATATTGCTTATAGCTATCCAAATCGGATCCTATACCCAAAAGAATAAGTTTCCAATCTTTGAACCTATTACTCTTTTCTATCTCATTCCATATTCGAAGTGCATGGGATATCTTTTTCTGAGTATCTTCCATTCTGGAAACAATCAGAACTACCTTATCTTTATTACACAATTTATCTGGATCATAAAAGTAATCAAAAGAAAGACTATTATGTATGACACCAAACTTAGAATTTTCTTTTATATTACCATACTTCATAAACTGTGGAATGAAACGTTTAGAAAGCAAAACCACTCTATCTGCCAGTCGATACGAAGAACCATAATCCCTTGGTAAAGTATATCTCTGTCGGTACTTTAACCATGGAAAAAGGCCTATCTTTATAAGTTTTTTTACAGATTTATTCTTCTGCCAGTCTTCAATTAGCCCTTTAAACGAGAGAAAAGTCAATTCCCATCCTGGTTCAAAATGATGACAAAAAACATATTTAGCACCTATTTTCTTTAACACATCAGAAAATATAGGTGATAAATCAAAAGCTCCTTGATTTATAAGAATATCTATGTTCCAGTTATCAAGAATATCCAAAAGCTTATCATGAGATTTTCGAGGGATATTTATTAAAGCTGTATCCTCAAACAACTCGGGAACTGATTCAGTTCGAGCCTTAACTGAATATATACTGTAACATTTCCAACCATACTTTTCAATGAGATTTTTTGCTACAGTAAATGTTATTCGCTCAGTTCCACCCTGTGTTGGAGAAACTTCACATGAGGTATAGAAACAAATGTTCATAATTCTCTATTTAAAAAGTCTATCGATTTTTTTCTTAATTCTGATAGTTTTGCATCAACATCTTCCCAACTAATGTTAGCAGCCTTAACTGAATTTATATCAGAATCAGAAGATACTATTCTATTATTTAAGCCCACACTCTTTAACAGTGATACAATTCTATCATTTCCCTTAGAATATTCATTACTCAAAAGTACTGCATAAAATGGTTTGTGATAAAGAAGGCAGAACACTACACCATGAAACGATGTCGTTATCACATATTCAGAATGTTTAATTAAGGATAACCATTCAGGAATAGTTGCTTGCTCATTTTGAACACCTGGTAACAATTCCCGAGCTGGTAAATACCCAGATGAGGAAACACTTCGTATCTTAAGTCCGTTTTTGGCAATTATCTTTTGAAAATCATCCCAATAGATTTCTTCGGCTGTGCGAATATTCAATGTATAAATAAAAACATACGGTTTTCCTGCTACATTTGTACCATTAGAATCTAGTTCTATTAAATCATAATCTGATGAATTTAGCAACAATGTAGGATCTATTGCTATTATTGATTTATCAAAACCCAGTTGATGACATAAAGCATAAGCCTTTTGTTCACGTACGCTAATAGCATTGAAATTCTTGAGATATCTGGTAAATCCATTTATTTCACAGCTATCAATATCTCTTCCAATGCTTGCAGCATAAGATACTCTCTTGGCTGTTGGCTTTCCAAAGTCAAGAAACCATCCTGCCGTATCTGGATCTTTTAGACTATTGTTCCATACCTGATCACTACCACAGATATAAATATCAGCATCTGGCGGATTGTTTCTTAACTCCTTGATATTTCGATAAACAATTTCTGTAGACTTGATGTATTTATCTCTAAATTCCTTAAAGCCTCTTCTACAATTTAACAAATTGTTTCTTTCACATATCAACTTTAGCTTCTTATCCTTTTCTTTTTGCTCGGATGATACTAATAAGCGATATTTTATGGATCTTGCAATCCGTCTCCATAGAGGTATATGATTCGTCGGCATATACTTTATCAAATAAGTATCATGCCCTAATCCAATAAGATACTTCTGTAACGCAAAGCATTGCAATTGCTGCCCATAGTTATCAGAAGAACTCCAATATGTTACTATTCCTATTTTCATTGTATTCAATTTACTCTTTTTGTTTCCAAGAAGAAAAAACACTTTTCCATAAAGACTTAACTAACGGTAAAAGACAAGCCGTATATATAAGTGATATAGCATAATTAGCCGTCCCTTAAAAAGCCCATTTTT
>ULLE01002358.1_pt1 | contig 9486 bp, 7 predicted proteins | sample 1951331 | NCBI WGS metagenome assembly ULLE01 (sample SAMEA4835518, study PRJEB28245) | human gut metagenome | biome: gut microbiome; material: fecal sample | place: Denmark | collected 2008
CTTCATCGCCCTGTTCCTGGCCGACAAAGCGGCCCTGGAATCACAAAAGGTGGCGGAAAGTCAGATTTACCTGATTGCGGATATTCTGCGCTAAAAATAGCGTACCATAAACTTAATAAAACATACAGTCGCCTAGGAAATATTGACTTGACAATTTTCTGAACTTACAGTTCGATCCATCAACAATATTGAAAGTAACTCAGGCGACTGTTCAAATATTTCATTTTCGCGAATATCGGCCTGAAATGTATTAGTTATATAACTCACGTTTCCTCCTTATTACATTCCTAATTCTCGTTTTAACCATACCACCATAATCGGATCTGGAATCACGACCTGGCTCTTCTCAATTTCTATAAGTTCTTTCTTAACCAAAGCCCGCTTGACGATACTGACATTGGCTGATGAACCAAGCTGGTATTTATGTAGAATCTCCTGCGTAGTAAACTCACTGTGAATTCCATCTATAACAGCTCTCAAAAAATTCATTTGATAAGTTGTCAAACTCTCAGTCTGCTTCTCAAACAAGGGAGTATTCTGGTCGATGATATCCTGATATGCAGCCTCTAAATTTTGTTCTGTTGCAACTCTATCTGTATAAATCCATACTAACCATGCTAACTGCTGTACATACGAAGAATGATTATCCACTCTTTGGCAAATTTTTTCAGCCAACTCTTCTGAAATTTGTTTACCAGTCACTTCAAACCGACTGCAAATATATTCTATCCAATCTCGCGTACCAATTTTTGTCAGATAAATTGCATCTCCAAATTTATAAAATGGATAACTCCTCTTTTCAAAAAGTTCATTCATCAGATGTTTCTTACTCCCGAAAAGGCAATAGGATACAGATTTCTGCAACTGCCAGACCGAGCGCAAACGTTTCTGAAAAGTTTTGGAATCCTTAAATTCTGCAATCTGTTGGAATTCGTCAATGCAAACAACAATATTACACCCTTTCTTTTGAGCTATTTTCTCAGGAAGTTGCAGGATTTCATCGATATCGTTACTTTTGGGATTGATTTCAAGTGATATGGAAAAATCCGTCATAGGATCAGTCCCGATTGAGATTTTAGGAGTGATACGCGCCAAAAACAGTTTGGCATTTTCAATCCACTCCTCCAATTTTGAAGAAGTTTGTTTGAGGATTGCAGAAGCGAATGCATCATAGAAATCCTTATCGCTACGGCAAGAAAAAATATCAAGATATACAACCTTCAACTGATCGGATTGAGCCAGATGACATACTTTCTGCACTAATGAGGTCTTGCCCCAACGGCGAGGAGAAATCAGCACCGTGTTTACGCCATGACGAAAGTTCAACAACAAACGTTCCGTCTCTTTTTTCCGATCAGTAAAATTATCTCCGGAAGTTGCAACACCGAATGTAAAAGGTTTATTTTCCATGTGTACGCAAATTTTATTCTAAAGCAAAGATAAGAAATATCATGATTACTAACAACTTTATTACTAATAAAAATATTACGCTAACGAAACAAGGAATCTATCTCATTATCAACTATCACTTTGCAAAATAATAGTCGTAAGCATACTATTTTCCGCCACGACAATTTTATCGGCTGTTTTTCAGTCGATAAAATAAAAATGTCCGCAAGGAAATATTTTTGTTTTAACATTCGGGTCTATAAAAACATGGCAGAAGAGCCTTCTTGTCGCAGTCCTTATCATGGAGAATACATTCAAACAAGTGCTTCAGGTAATCCTGAGGGGCTATGTCATTAAGCTTGCAGCTTTCTATCAGGGAGGAGATATTGTTCATACAGTTCTTAAGTAGCAGCTTTACAGGTTTCATCCTTTGCTCACAGAGATTGTTCGAGATTTCCGCAGAACCGTCCTTTAGTATATTTCTCAGGGATTTCCACTGGTTTAACGTATAGTTCACAGCCTTTCTCATCAGTTCGTTTGCCATGAGTTTGGTATCCTGCATCATCATGACCACCTTATGATGGATACGTTCAAGAACAGGTCCTGTAAGTTTAAGTCTTTTTTCCTTAATCTGCTCACCGCTGAGTTTCATTGTGCGGAACAGGTCTTCATTTCTGAACATATCACCGATAGGATCTATTATGTCTGAAGGAAAGGCATCAACCCATAGCCTCCTGCAGTGTTTCCTGCTGTCCTCAAGCTGAAGCCTGAGATTGGATATCTCATTTGCCAGCATCATGTTCACCTCGTCTTTTGCCTCAAGCTGCTTTCTCATAAGTTCTATTTCTTTTCGATAGTTCTCGACTGTTGCAGACAGCTCATTGATTGTATCAACCAGAGCTTTGGAGTTCTCTTTGTTTGATTCTTCAATAGCCTTAAGCCTCGCAATCAGTTCGTTATTCTATTTGCGAAGCCCTGCCTTTTCCTCATTCGCCAGACCCAGCTGGCAGCAAAGGGAGAGGGCGGAAAATACTTTCCGTAAATCCACATTACCGTTGAACAGGTAATAGTTCAGGTTAGCACTCAGTCCAAGCATATCATCCGATCATTTTATTAAGCAACAGACTCAGATCAAGAACGCTGGTGTTTCTCAGAAACAGTGTCGCTCCAGACGCCAGTTGTAACTTAACCCATTTTATTGGTGGTTCGCCTTCAGGCTGTTTCACCTCCATCTTTACAGTCGGACTGTTGCAAGGCTTGCCGGTTATCTGGACTTTAGCAACCTTGGGCTGATCAACCTGAACTGTCTTGCCTAACTTCTCGCTCCAAAGCTGATGACGTTGCCAGTTCATGAACTTGTCGTAGTTTACTCCATAATCCGCACAGAACTCGCGAAGATCCTTGGTCTCGCTGCATAACTGGTAGAGGTCATATACCTCCTGATAGTTTACTTTTTCTTTCGCCATAATCATTGTTGTTATTTGGTTATGGCGCAAAGGTAGGTTTGTGAATAATGTGCGTCAAGGCGGAAAATAGAATGCTTACTGCCATTCTTTCTTGCCAGCATTAACACTCTTTGCCTATTTCATCCAACAAGTCACTGTATAAAGTCACTTTATGATACTTTACCTTGGCTGTAGAGATAGAGTTATACAACTTCTCGGCACACTCTATCTTTGCTTTTTCTATCCCCCTTATCTCCATAGAGCCTATCGAGCCCTTAGTCTCAGCAATAAAGAAAATATGCTTTATTCCATCTACCTCCATGGCAATGGCCCAGTCCGGCGCATAATTTCCAACAGGTGTCGGTATCTGGAAGGTCCGTGGTAACTTGGCATATACTACAACCTCCTTGGCTTCATCAAGATCATGGGCAAATTGTCGCTCTCCCTTGCTGTCACTGAATACATAGTCGGTTATATGTTTCTTCGCTTCATAAGCCTTGTCAAAGTCCATTTTACTCTTTACCGTAAATATACTGCTATCGTATTTTCCCTCGGTCATGTTATAGTGAATTGTTTCTACAATCATCGTGGACTTCTGTTCCTTGATAATGCTGATAACTTTCCGAATAAATTCCTCGGGATTATTTTTAAACAGATACAACTTGCTTTCTTTAATACCTTGCAGTATCTTCACAACTGTTCGACGCGTGAGGTTTGCCCCCTTGGCAATATCACCTACCAAATCGTAACGAACCGTCGAGGTACATACGTCGGTCAACTGATGCGATTGTGACCGGGTATCGCCGAATTTTGTAACCTGTATTTCATCCTGCGTCCCTTCAACCATAATATAACGAAGCTGTTTTACATCCAGTTCTGCATTGATATGCAGAATAGCTTTTTCAATTAACTCGTCGCTGTCATAGCTTACCGTGTAAACATATTGATGATTGATTTCTTTCCATAATGCCTGGAATTCTTCTTTGCCAAAATTTTCATTCAGCTTATTTTCCGGGATAGTGGTTTTCTCTTCCACCACCATATCATCGAGAGCTTTCGGATCAAATATGGAATTGATCAGTCGGGTAACTCCCTCGGCTATCGGTTGTAATTTTGGGGGCAATGGCGCTACGTTGCCGCTGGCTATAGCCTCTCGATATTCAGGTGTGATATGCTTATCTTCGTCAATATAGCCATTGTCTTCCAAATAGATGATAATACGACTTGCTTCCAATTCGTCTATGGTATGAAGCTCTTCTCCAATCTTTATCTGCTTGCCGGTAAAATAGTCCACAGTTGCTTTGACAGCACGTTCGCGCAGTACCTCGCGGGTCTCTTTCTGTAATGCACTGGTAAAATCAGCATAGCTTTCATTGGCTATGACCGTTAATTTGTTAACCTCATGTACATCATCTCCCAATAACTCTTTGTCCATACGGACACCATTTTTATCCACACAAAGGCGTAGGCCACGTCCTACTTCCTGACGTTTGGCTGTGGTTGAATTAGAGTGTCGCAGCGTACAAATTTGAAATACATTCGGGTTATCCCAACCCTCACGCAGTGCTGAGTGTGAGAAGATGAAACGGGTAGGTTCGTCAAAACTCAACAGGCGTTCCTTATTCTTCAATATCAGGTCATAGGCCGATATGTCATCCGACAGGCCGGTCTTTTTCTCTACCTTTCCATCTATTACCCGGTTTGTTTTCTTATCTATCGAGAAATAGCCACGATGTACCTCTTGGGGTACAAACCGACGTAGGTATTCATTGTAATCCTCGTCCCAAATGTGGAACTCTTCACTTACCAGGCGTGCATACTCTTCTTCAAATATTTTTTGGAACACACCCTTCACTTCATTTCCCTCTTCGTCGTAACTTTTATATTTGGCAACCTCGTCAATGAAGAAAAGTGACAGACACTTGATACCCCGCTTGAACAATTGCCGTTCTTTCTCAAAGTGCGACTTGATAGTTTCCCTTATCTGTACGCGCTGCATCGTTAACTCATTCGTGTCTCCGGTTACCTCTCCTCTCCGCAGCGTGACGCCATTCAGGAAGGTAACATAACCTTTGGCATTGATTTCAGACAACGTAAAACCTTCATATTCAGCCAACCCTGATTCTTCAAGCAAACTGTCACCCGTACCGAAAGTTTTAGTCTTTCGTACGATAGTGCCCGATGCCGTTTTAGTTTCGATTTCAATACGAGCCATGGGTGGCCGTTTGGGCGAAAGTTCAATACTGTCAAGATACATATAGCCGCTTGTACCCCGCAGGTTCTTCAACTCAAAACCCTTCACATGGATACGTTTTACCAGCTGCTGGCGGTAGGCATCCAACGCATCGAGCGCATAGACTGTGTCGTGCTTGGTTTTGTGCGTCGCCGAATAATTCAGCACAAATAGCGGATTGAATCGTTTGATACCGGCCTGAGTGGCATCACCCTCCATCTTCTGTGGCTCGTCCATAATGACAATAGGGTTGTTGGCCGCAATCACATCAATCGGACGGCGGCTTCCAAACTCATCGCGCTTGGAGTATATAATACGGCTCTCCTTACTGCGACCTCCCTCCTTCATAGAGGCAGCAAAGGCCTGTGTATTGATAATCATCACATACAATCCCGAATCTGACGAAAAGCTGTCCAACTCTTTCAGATCGCTACTGTCATAAACAAACCACCGGGCTTTCTTGGCGTAGAGTTCCATAAAGTGCTCTTCCAGCATGGTGAAACTCTTGGCTACGCCCTCACGAATGGCTATACTGGGCACCACCACAATAAACTTGCTCCATCCATATTGTTTGTTCAGCTCAAACATCGTCTTGATATAGACATAGGTCTTACCCGTACCTGTCTCCATCTCTATATCCAGATTTACCGATGCTACTCCCTTAGACAGTGTTTCTGAAGGAGTTATATCGTATAAATTCTGTACGAAGCGGATGTTCCGAAGTATCGTCTGCTTGTCCAATTCCAAACGGTAGTTGCCGTAGCCAGCCTCTTCCTCCTTGTATATGATCCGTTGGTTCTGATAGGTACCCAAGTCCCTGCGATAGGTCGATAAAGTATGTGACGGCTGCCCACGAAATACCGCCACCGTATTTTCTACGGCATCGGTCTGATATTGCTGTATCTTAAACTTGAATTTCATTTTTGATTCATTTTCTGTTTAATCCCTCTTACCTTTTTTGCTCAAATTGTCAATAGCCTTGATAGAGTCCAAATAATCCTGTTCCACCTCACTTATGGTACGTTGTTTATATTTACGGTATTCGTTTGTAGCATGCTCCATGGCCTCAGCATGTGACACATTACCAGAACCCTGCAAGAGCTGTTCTCCCGACATCGTAAGAATTCGGTCCAGATACTCTGCCCAATCGTTCATGGTCATCGGCTGTTCACGCTCTGCCTGACGCTCTGCGAAATCCAAATATCCGGAAACGAGCTGTCCCATCGCACGAAGTTCTTTTTCATCCAAATAGTTTCTGGCAGTCTTGGCCTCTACCAATGTAGGTTGAGTACCCTTAAATGTCAGCAAACCCATAAAATCCTTTTCGGCATCTGCCCGTTCCACAATCAGTTCAGCAGCCGTATGTCCGTGAACCGCATAATGAATTTTATTCTGTACTTTCTTAAAGAACTCCTGGCTTACAGACGCGCGAGGATCGTAATCTATACTTGTAGCATAGATTTCCAATACCTGACGATAAAAGACCTTTTCCGTAGCACGAATATCCCTGATGCGTTCCAGCAATTCCTTCCAATAGCCTCCGCCTCCCAATTTTTTTAACCGGTCATCATCCAACGTAAAGCCTTTTATCATATATTCTTTCAGCCGTTGTGTTGCCCATTGACGAAAACGGGTGGCTATCACAGACTTGATACGATACCCCAGCGCTATAATCATATCGAGATTATAGAATGTGGTATTATATGATTTCCCATCCGAAGCAGTTGTTCGGAATTTCCGAACAACTGCTTCCTCGTCTAATTCCCCCTCTTCAAAGATATGCTTAATATGTTCACTGACATTCGATTTACTGGTCTGATACAGCTCACACATCTGCGCTTGTGTGAGCCACAAGGTTTCATCTTCCAGTCTGACATCAATCTTAGTCTGCCCATCGATAGAGGTATAGATAATCATCTTGTTTTCTCCCATTCTTCTATCCTTTCTGATTACAAGATTTTTCTTACCGTATCTTTGCTATATGCTTCAAACAGTTGCTCAAAGTTGTCAATCACATTGTCGTTGGCTGCCGAAGCATCGCGCATGACAAAGTATATCGGATGCCGTTTGGCAATTTCCGTGATGGCTGCTTCAGTCACATCACGGTCGAAGCAAGCTATCAGATAGTTGTCATCTACCAAGTAAACTGTTTTGCCTGCTATCTGTTGAGTCTCAATCTTGGCCGAGAGTTCTATACCAAGGTCGAGCATTACTTGAAACAGCAAATCTTCGCCTGTTCGGTCTGCCTTTACATTTTCATTGAACAACGATTGCATCGTAAACTCCTGCGGCGTATAGTACACATCTTCCATATTAGAGGAGTCAAGTTTCAACACGCGGAATCCGGTGTCGAGTTTTTCTATACCTTCCTTGTCTTTATTATCCTCTTTTATCTTCTTGCCGGCTCGGCGTATGCGTTCCTTGCCAAGTTCACACAAGGTTGCTGGCCGTTTTAGAGTTGTTAATAAATCTATGGCATTCTGAATAATCTCTTTTTGGCTTTTAGATGAGGTCGTAGCCAAACTGCGATAAAGATCTTCCCCAATTTGAACCATAATATATTTCCTCTTTGAGCCCGGCTTTTCATAATTCAGTTGCATTACAGCTTCTGCAGTTGTCGCTGATCCAGAAAAGAAATCAAGGACAATAAAGTCATCGTTGCCACTATCTAAAAAGCCCAACAAGTATTTAATTAAACTTACAGGTTTCGGAAAATTGAAAACTTTTTTATCAAATAAATTTAATTGATATTCTCCTGCATTCTCATTTGTGTCCACCCCTACCTTACTATTAATTAAATTGGTCGGAACTTCAGGTGCATATTCCAATTTTTCATATGCAGGGCTAAATTTCATAGTGGGAATTGAAATAATTGTTCCATTAGCTAATTCGTTGTCTAAATACGACTGTTTCCATTTAAATTTTGCCTTTAAAGAAAATGCACTTATGAATAAACCATCTTTAACTTCAACATCATTTAGCAGTTCAACATCATACTTATCCGTCCCATATTTACCAGCAGGGATAATCCCATCTGGAATTTTGGTTTGAACAACATTAGCTGGAAATTTAAGAATTCCTATTGGATTGGGTTGATTTAATAATCCATTTGAACTTGATGAATATTTTTGTATTCCTCTAAATCTGGTTTCATCTTTCGTTTTTTGATAACATATTACATATTCAATAATCTGTCTACATTTAATTGATAGATTTTCAGGCGTTTCTGTTTTTGCCCAATTGAATATGTCGATGAAGTTTTGTTCTCCATATATCTCATCACAAACTTTTTTGAGATTTTCAACCTCATTGTCGTCAATGGAAATAAAGATTACCCCGTCGTCCGACAACAGGTCACGAGCCACTTTTAAGCGTGGATACATCATATTGAGCCAGTCGGTATGGAAACGCCCGTTGCTCTCGGCATTGCGCTGCATCGGATCGATGGTTTGATTACCCTCTTCATCGAACAGTCCGCTTGTCTCTTCAAATTCGCCACGACTTTGTGCAAAATCATCGTTATAGACAAAATCATTGCCAGTGTTGTAGGGTGGATCGATATAAATCATCTTCACCTTACCCAAATAAGTTTCGCGCAGCGCTTTCAACACATCGAGGTTGTCGCCTTCGATATAAAGGTTTTGGGTATGGTCAAAGTCCACACTCTCCTCGCGGCAAGGACGCAAGGTCATTGTCGTGGGTGTATTGGCCAGTCGATTGGCCGCACGCTTGTCGGGCCAAGTAAATTGATAGCGCTCCTCTCCCTCTCCGATAATCTCGTTTGATAATTCGGCCTGCAACTTTTCAAAATCGATAGCCAACTCAGGCTTGCCACCCTTGCCAAATCGTTCTGTCACGCAGTTCGGAAACAACTGCTGTATCTTCTTTATATTTGAGCCTATCACATCAAGGCTTTGCATTTTCAGTTTTTCCATTTAATCTTTGTTAAATTTCTCTTTATAAATAACATATCTTTTTGCATTGTCTATAATAAAATTGTTAATTACAGACAGTTCCTTTTGCTCACATAAACGTCTATTTATTTTTTTATATGAATTTGGTTTCTTTGCCATAATATGTAATATAAGCTTTGAATTAAGAGGATAATATATTTCAGAAAAATATTTTATAGCATCACAATATGTTACGGGCATATCATTTCTCGCAATTATGGAAACAGGATTATCTGAAGTATAGAATTCATCGGAAGAAGCATATAAGAGTTCCCAATTAGCATCAGCTATATCTTTAATTATATCATCAATATTTTCAAGCAAAAGAGTTTTATGAAACTCAGCCTTGTTATTCGCTTTAAATTCGATTCTCTCGACCTCAAAACTGCATCTCTTCAACATTTGTTTCATTAATTCATAATATGCGGTTAACTCATTTTCAGATTTTGTATCTCTATAGAAAGGT
>ULLE01004459.1_pt1 | contig 9465 bp, 6 predicted proteins | sample 1951331 | NCBI WGS metagenome assembly ULLE01 (sample SAMEA4835518, study PRJEB28245) | human gut metagenome | biome: gut microbiome; material: fecal sample | place: Denmark | collected 2008
ATAAATTGAGACTTAACAAGCTCATCGGTAGCGGCGATCAGCTTTTTATAGGTCTCCATCGTATCATTGATTGACCAAAGAGTTTCAGCCAACTTGCGCTGAGTCGCTAAATCAGGCAATTCAAATTCAAGCGTTTTAAGGTCGCGCCAGTTAATAGTTGGTGATAACGATCCAACGGAGATCTTGATGGCAGCATCCAAGAAATAGTCCGAGCTGATAAACAGTGGAAAGAAGCTCTTGTCAATTACGTCTTCTCTAGGTCGCAACACCATTCCATGTGCAGAGAAAATACCATCAAATGGTGCGATGGCAACTTTCTTCTGGTAGGCTCTACGTTTTCCGAAGAGCACATCTCCTTTGTGCATCACCAGTTTTTCACCGATTGGAGCTACCTCCGAACCGAATCGAGTAACTTTGAGGCTTCCTGAATCAAGATGCTCAAGACCAAGATAGGTGAAGCGATCTTCTTCAACAGGCTTTTTCTTTTCAGTGCTGTTGATTGCAATCTGTTCAAACCGATATTTCGCCATTATGCACACCTCCTTGCGGAAGCGGTATGATCAGCGAAATCCTTGTGGCCAGCGGGCCCGATAAATTGAGATTTCACCAGTTCATCCGTGGCCGCAATCAGCTTCTGGTAGGATTTCTTCGTGTTATCCATAGCCCAGAGCAGTTCAGCCAATTCCTTTTGTTTCTCCATATCAGGGAGCTCGAACTCGTAATTCTTCAAGTGTTCCCATTTTACACGAGGCGAAAGGGAGCCTGCGGATTTGCCGACAGCAAAGTCAAACAGATCATCATTCTGGATGATGAACGGGAGCAGCTCCGGCAGAATACGGTCAGGTTTTGCTTCGATAACAGTGATATCCCCAGAGCAGATGCCATCAAGCGGTGCAACGGCAGCCTTTTTGAGGTAGGCTCTACGGCGGCCAAACAAGACATTACCCTTGCGGAACATCTTGCTGAACGTGTTTTCGCCACCTTCATCCCAGGCAGACAACGTAATCTCTTCCGGAATCAGGTGTTCCAAGCCAACGATAGGATAGCCGTCCTTGCTGCCTTTGCAGGTCTCCTTATGTTCTACAGCGACATCGCCAAGAAGGACTTTACTCATTGACATCTGCCTCCTTTACTAATAGTGCGTTCAATTTTTCATAGCTCAGTTTCATCATTTCGGAAGCAGCCAGCCAACTATCATAGTGTTCCTGAACATTGCGGTTATCTATTTCTTCTTCATTGACCTCTGGTTTCACATACAGAGGAATGCTCAAGGAGAAGTTGTTATTTGCAATATCCTGAATAGTAGCCACCTTTGCAAAATCAGCATCATCAACATAGCTGTCATACGCGGCAGCAATTCGAGCGATGTGCCGTTCTTCCAGATAGCTCTGCGCGTTTTTGCGCTCAACCTCATTTACCGCATTGATGAACAACACCTGTCCACGACGTTCAGGACGCTTATTCATCCGACAAATCATGATACAAGCTTCCATCGGAGAGTTGTAGAAAAGATTCGGTCCGAGACCGATAACACATTCAACTTTATCGCTGCGCACCAGTCTTTCACGCATCGCACTTTCCTCATTACGGAAAAGAACTCCGTGTGGGAACAGGATAGCGCATCGGCCAGTATCGTCCTTCAGACTTGCGATAATGTGCTGAAGGAATGCATAATCAGCACGACCTTGCGGAGGCACACCCAAGAAGTTACGACCATATTTATCGCTTTCAAATGCTGCGCGATCCCACTGACTAATTGAGTACGGTGGATTTGCCAGGATAAGGTCAAATTGCTTCAGTCTACCGTTCTCGACGAAGGCCGGTGCTTTCAAAGTATCTCCATTTACAATATTAAAGTCCTTAACTCCGTGCAGAAACAGATTCATCTTGCCAATAGCAGAGGTAAGCGCATTGATTTCCTGACCGTAAACAGCCACATTTCGCCATTCCTTACCCTGCTCCTTTAAGTACGCAATAGCAGAAATAAGCATACCTGCACTACCACAGGTCGGATCATAGATAGATTCCCCCGACTCCGGCTTCAACATCTCGGTCATCAAATGCACAACAGTACGATTCGTGTAAAACTCCTGTGCTGTGTGACCGCTGTCATCAGCGAACTTTTTGATCAGGTATTCGTATCCTTGACCAAGTTCGTCTTCCGGGCAGTTAGCAATAGAGAGTGTCTTGGTACTGAAGTGCTCCAACAGATCCTTCAACAACCTATCAGGGAGCCTGTTCTTATTTGTCCAGGCACCATCACCAAAAATACCTTGTAACTTGTCAATGTTGGCATTTTCCACTTTGCGGAATGCCTCAACAATGGCCACACCAACATTTTCGGATACGGCACGCACATCGTTCCAGTGATACCCCTTGGGAACCACAAAGGTATGGATTTCGTCAGCATCAAATTCGGCAGCGTCATCACCATATTCTTCGATAGCAAGAGCAGTTTCTTCATCGTATACATCACAGATGCGCTTGAAGAACAGCAGCGGAAAAATATATTGTTTATAAGCACCAGCATCAATATTAGTTCTTAGGAGGACAGCGGAGTTCCAAAGATAGGATTGCAGTTCCTCAATGGTTATTCTTTTACTCACTGATATAACCTCCTTCCAGCAAGAGTTTACGCATCTTTTCTTCGGCTGCAATCATTTCTTTGTAAGCCTCAAAATACTGTCTACGGATTTCTGCCGGAGGAACAGTTTCCTGCTCCTTCTTTTCGATATAGTTGTTAATCGCAAGAGAAAAGTCTTTCTCCCGAATTTCTGGAATCGTAACGATTTTGACCTTTTCGATAACATCTTCGTATTCCGTATAGTAGTTGAATACGGTTTGGATATCTTCTTCGGTCATAATGTTCTGTGCTCTCTGGGGAGTATAAATTCCGGAGCCATCAATCATACAAATACGGCCACGATGCTCAGGAGCTTTATCATTATTCAAGAAAAGAATGCAGGCAGAAACACCAGTGGAGTAGAATACACCACTGGCCATCGTAATGATAGCTTCCAGTTTATCGGATTCCACAAGGTGCTTGCGAATCTCACCTTCTTTACCGCTTCTAAAGAGCACTCCCTGCGGCAGCACCACAGCACAACGACCAGTTTTCGGATTCATAGACTTAATCATGTGCTGGAGCCATGCAAAATCACCATTGGAATCGGTCGGGCATCCCCAAATATTTCTACCGTAAATATCGCTGCTGAATTGTTCAGCTCCCCAGTTTTTGAGCGAAAACGGAGGATTTGCGACTACGCAATCAAAGGTCTGCAATGATCCACGTTCCAGATAGTTCGGGGATCGCAGAGTATCGCCCTGTGTCACTTTGAAATCTCGTGCACCATGCAAGAACAGATTCATTCGAGCAATGGCAGATGTTGCCAGATTCTTTTCCTGACCGTAGATTTTTCCATAGGTCAACTTGTCATCATGCATGTACCGAATAGCCTCAATGAGCATACCACCCGTACCGCAGGCTGGATCGTAAACGGTCTCTCCGGCCTTGGGAGCCATTAGCATAATAAGTAATTTGACAATCGAACGCGGCGTGTAGAATTCACCGGCATTCTTTTTGGAGAGATCAGCAAATTTCTTAATCAGAAATTCGTAACTGTCACCCATTACATCTGCGGAATAATTGTTGTTGCCGACCTTGATTTTAGACATATGTTCAATCAGGTTTTTCAGACGTTCGTCAGATAGTTTTGTTTTGTCGGTCCAGTTTGCATCGTCAAAACTGCTGAACACGCCACTCAGCGTATCAGGATTAGCACGTTCAATTCCATTCATGGCTGGTACAATAGCCACACCGACATTTTCACTTGCTTCACGAACATCCTTCCAGTGGCAGCCCTCCGGAATGACAAAGCGGTGATTTTCCGGGAAGCTAGCGTATTCCTCGTCACCACCAGATTCTTCGAGAGCAACTTGAGTTTCTTCATCATAAACATCGGAGAGACGCTTGAAGAAAAGAATAGGCGTTACATAACTCTTATATTCGTCCTGATTGATGGGGCCACGCAGAATATTGCAGGCTTCAAACAGGTGAGAAAACAGCTTCTGACTGGTTGTTTCTTCCGGATGTGCGGCACTGGCTTCCAATTCCATATCAGCTATATCCATAGCAGATTGCATCATCTCAGCACGACCTCCTGTCTTTACTTTTTTACCGGTGGAAGGTTTTACACCTACGCTACCACTTTCTTGAATTTTCTCAAATTTAGCAGGATACTTGTTTTCAAATTCCAGGAGAATTTTCAGGAGACGCTCGTCCAAAAATGTAAGAGCGTGTTTTCTGATATTAGTAGGTACACCATAGTACGCCTCGGCAACAGCACCGGTGATAGCCGCCAAGGTGTCACTGTCACCTCCAATAGAAATGGCGTTGCGAATAGCATCCACAAAACTGGTAGACTCAAAGAATGCTTCGAGTGCCTGAGGGACGGTATCTTGGCAGGTTTCGTTAAACTGGTAGGTATCACGAATGGAATCTAAGGTGAAGTTAATCGGATAGTAGTTCTTCACGATATAATCCTGAATTTCCATCAGACTGCTTCCAGTACGAGCCAGATAGACTGCAATGGCAGTAGCTTCCGCCCCCTTAATTCCTTCTGGGTGATTGTGGGTTGTCTCGGTAACTGCTCTTGAAAGTGCTGCGGCTTCCGCAACAGAATTAGCTACATAGCCACATCCTCCGACACGCATTGCTGCTCCGTTTCCGTAGCTGTTGTATGGTTGAGGATTGTCCGAATACATCCAACGATAAAAGGAACCACCATAACCACAATGTGGATAGGGACGTCCAATTCGCTGCATAGATTCAATCGTTATATTACTTAAATCACTGTAGTCCGGCTTGCAATGCATCAAAGCATCACATACAGCCAGAGACATGACGGAATCATCGGTGAAGAAACATTGATGCGTAAGAAAATCAAAATCTTTCGACCTATGATTATCCCATTCAAATCTGGAACCGACGATGTCGCCAATGATTGCTCCAATCATCTAGTTTTCTCGCTTTCTTTTTTGTTATTAGTAATACTGCTCAATATAGCTATAAGCCTTATCAAAGACATCTTTATCCTTGATTTTGTATTTGATCCAAACAACACTGCGAAGGGCTTTCTTGACTTCCTGCTTACCAGCAGTAGTGCTCTGCCAGCCATCGAAACGCACAATTTTTACAATGCTGTCAATATCAGCAACGATGCGCTCAACAATAACAGGAGTGCTTCGGTTTTTCAAACCGTTAAAAAGTTCCGTCAGTGCAGCGATTCCCTTATCAACTTCCTGCTCTGGCACTACTTCTTTTTCTGCCTGTGCTGCTTCCTTCGCCAATTCCAATAGAAGTTTCAAGAACTCGATGCTGGTCACCAGACCCTGTTCGTGCTTTTCTCGCAATGTTTCCAGCTTTTCACCAAGCTTGATGAATTTCGGATCCTTGGTGTGATTCATGATTTTGGCTACGAGATTGATTTCGATCTTTTTGGTGGTCTTCTTCAAATCTTTCTGCTTTTCTAAGAACTCATCAATCAGGTCGGCATCCATTGCCAGGATTTCCACGTCCTCATCCGCTTCGCCAACGGTCAGGTTCTGATGAACAAGCTCAATCGTTTTTGCGCCCAAGGATGCCCAGATCAATCCACCACGGCCATCCGTCGGCTTCACAGATTCATATACACGAGACAGCCACTGGTAATCCGCTTTATAAGCATTCAGAAAAACGTCTGGTGATAACGCATCCCACGCACGATTCAGCACACGGTAGTCAGCAGCAAACGCGTCTTTTTCTTTATTTGTTGGTAAGCACTCCTGCGCTGCCATGAGACCTTCCCAACCTTCAATTGTTCTATCAACACCCAAGAAGTATCCCAGGCATTTTTTTAGGAGTGTCGGAAGCTGCTTCTTGATTTCTTCAATGTTGGTGATGATCTTACGCATACTGTTTTCGTCAAAATCCAGTGCACGTGCGACATCATCAAAAATACCGATATAATCAACGATCAGACCATGTGTTTTTCCTTGGTCATAGGTACGGTTGGTACGACAAATCGCCTGTAGAAGGGTATGATCCTTCATGGGTTTATCCAGATACATTACCTGAAGAATCGGTGCGTCAAAACCAGTCAACAGTTTAGCTGTTACAATAACAAGTTTTAACGGGCTTGCAGGATCACGGAAAGTGTCTAAAACCTTTCCCTCAGCATCACGATCTCTGCGATATTTCTTATAACGATCTTCTTTATCGTTATTGGTATCCATAACAATGGTGCTGGCTTCTTCGCCGAGTAGCTCATCGAGGACAGCCTTATACATCAAGCAGCATTCACGGTCATAGACAACGACCTGACCCTTGTAGCCATTCGGCTCGATTTTCTCCTTGAAATGTTTAGCGATATGCTCACATACCTTGCGAATTCTAGCCGGGTTGTACATGATTGCCTTCATGTTTACCCTGCGAGAAAGTTCGTTCTTTTCATCTTTGCTAAGTCCAGCCTCATCGGTCATAGCCTCAAATTCACGATCCAGCTTTTCCTTATCCACATGAAGCTCTACAGGAACCGGCTCAAAGTGAAGAGGAAGCGTAGCACCATCACGAATGGAATCAGAAAAGGAATAGCGGCTCATATAGCCAGTGCGATCTTCCTCGGCACCGAAGGTTGCAAAAGTGTTTTTATCAACACGATTGATAGGCGTACCGGTCAATCCAAAGAAGAAAGCATTTGGCAGAGCCATTCTCATTTTTTCACCCAGATCACCTTCCTGGGTTCTGTGAGCTTCATCGACCATGACGATGATGTTATCACGAGGATTCAGCTCACCGCTAACCTCACCAAACTTAAAAATCGTAGTGATAAGGATTTTTCGCATATCACCACGGAAGAAGGAAAGAAGTTCCTCTTTTGTGGCTGCACTGGTTAGATTCGGAATGTCTGATGCATTAAAGGTTGCAGTAATCTGCGTTTCCAGATCAATGCGATCATCCACAATAACAACGGTTGGATTTTTGAGCTCCGGAATCATTCGCAGTTTCTGTGCTGCGAAGACCATAAGAAGAGATTTACCGGAACCTTGAAAATGCCAGATTAGACCTTTCTTAGGGTAGCCAGCGATAACACGATTCACAATCATATTAGCGCCTTCAAATTGCTGGTAACGACAGATAATTTTATATTTACGATATTTTTTATCAGTGGCGAACATCGTGAAGAACTGAAAAATGTCCATGACATTCTTCGGTGAAATCATATCCTCCACACTGATTTTTACATCTGCAAGACTGCCTTCCGACTTATGAGTTGCTGTGTGCCACGGCCCCCACATGTTAATAGGCATATTGATAGAACCATAGCGATAGCATTTGCCTTCAGTAGCAAAATTAAATACGTTGGTTACAAACATGGCGGGTATGCTTTTTTCATAAGCAGAAATATCGCCAGCCGCATCCAACCAAGTAATGGCACTGCGAACCGGAGTTTTCAATTCACCGATAGCAATCGGGAAGCCGTTAATCAAGAGCACAATATCTAAGCGCTTGCCGCCTTCGGCCTGAGGATATATCCACTGATTGGTCACAACATATTCGTTGAGGGCAAGGTCTTCTTTACGCATGGTGCCAAAGAAACGAATCGGAACCATGCGTCCGTCCTTACCAAAAGGATATGAGTTTTCCTCGAAAATCATTTTCTTAAAAATCTCATTCTGAGTGACAAGGTTATGTGGTTGAACAGACAAAATAAGTGTCCTAAGTTTATAAATAACTTCATCTGCCCGGGATGGATCTTCCGCAATTTCCGGGTTAAGGCGAATGAGGGCCTCTTTTACCATTGGTTCTACAAGTACATCCGAATACATACGAGGAAGTTCCTCGGCAGGAATATATTTCCACCCATTCTTCTGAAGAGTAGAAAGCATCATTTGCTCAATGGTATTATCTTCATTAAAAATAGTAGCCATCTGTATTCCTCCTCTAGTCCTATCATTCTTATTTTATCTTTTTGTCCGTCCCATAATCTGGACTATCCGGTAAAATTTCTAATATGTCATCTACTGTGCAGTTCAGTTTTAGACAAATCCTTGCAATGACTTCCATAGAAACTATTTCGCCTCTGCCCATTTTGCTTATCGTGCTTGGGCTCACATCTGCCAACTCACATAATTCCTTTTTCATCATTTTCCGATCAATAAGCATTTTGAACAATCTGTTGTAGGAAACCGCCATATCATACCGCCTTCTTTTATTCATACCAACGCTTGCAACTAAAAAAACTCATGATAAAATTATAGCACACTCGTTTCGCTAAGTAAATCAATAATGGTGACTTCTCACAAATGCCACTCTTCTGCAAGCAGGGCTTTCGTGACACGAAAGCGATTTTCTGCTTGTTGGGAAAATTCCCCAATCCCCATAAAACGCTGCCTGCGGCACCGGGCTGCGCATCCGTTCCGGATGCTTTAACGGCAGTTCCTGCCAAAGAAAAAGCCAGAGTGAATCATCACCCCGGCTTCAAAAAACATTTACTTGTGCTTGCAGCCTCCACGCTTTTTGTAGTCCTCGTCTATACGCTTTTTCCAGTCTGCACTCAGCGGGGCACTGCACCGGACAGAGTTGATTGCTTCGCTGACCACCTCATAATTCAACGCAGTTCCTTCGCTGTCGCACTGATAGTTGACTGCACGATCTGCGCCGATTCCGAACTGGCTTGCGGTCTCTACTGCGTCAATATTGGCACCAAGGAACAAAAACTCCCACCCGTATTTTGCTTTCTGCCGCTCGATCATCTGCTTTACTTTTTCGCTGTTGTACCGGCGGCTAGCATTTTCCATTCCGTCCGTAGTGATTACAAACATGGTGTGTTCCGGCACATCCTCCGGTCTTGCGTACTTATGAACATTTCCAATGTGATGAATCGCACCGCCGATGGCATCTAAGAGTGCTGTGCATCCGCGAACCGTGTAATCACGGTCAGTCATCGGTCGGATGTCCCTTACATTTACACGGTCGTGCAGGACTTCGCTCACATTGTCAAACAGTACAGTTGAGATCAGTGCTTCGCCCTCTGTTTTTTTCTGCTGCTCAATCATAGAATTGAATCCGCCGATGGTGTCCCGTTCCAGTCCGCTCATGGAACCACTGCGGTCTAAGATAAAAACGATCTCTGTTAAATTCTTTCTCATACGCTTGTCCTCCCAAAAGATTATGGCTGCTCGGTTTCGTACCTTACAGCCATAGTATAGCGATTTTCTTTTGTGGAGTGGTCGCATGGAAAGCGACATTTCCTTGTCCTTATGCTCCAATCAGGCTCTGGTCAAAAGCAAACAGTGCTTCGTTGATTTCATACACATTGTAGTTTCCCTGTTCGACAAAATATTCTACAATGATATCGAATTTGCTCGAATGGGAAAGGGCAAACCCTGCCTTACCGAGCATCTCCTGCATCTGGGCAAGCGGCA
>ULLE01013363.1_pt1 | contig 9332 bp, 7 predicted proteins | sample 1951331 | NCBI WGS metagenome assembly ULLE01 (sample SAMEA4835518, study PRJEB28245) | human gut metagenome | biome: gut microbiome; material: fecal sample | place: Denmark | collected 2008
GAATGCTCTTGAAAAGGTTCTTAAAGAGAATAAGAACGTGCGTTTTATTTACACCATACCCAATTTCCAAAATCCGTCCGGCAGAACTATGTCACTCGAAAAAAGAAAGACCTTGTATGAACTTGCCAAAAAATACGGCGTGTTAATTTTAGAGGACAACCCATACGGTGATTTGCGTGTGTCGGGTGAAAATGTACCTACCGTCAAGAGCATGGATGAGGACGGTATCGTAATATACGCCGGCTCCTTCTCAAAGGTGTTGGCACCGGGTATCCGCGTTGCTTACGTAATAGCTCCCGAGCCGATTGTCGCAAAGATGACAGTCTGCAAGCAGGGGCAGGATGTTCACACGGCAATGTTTAATCAGATGCTTGTATACGAGTGGATGAGCACTACCGATTTTGAAGCGCATATAGGCAAAATCCGCGATATTTACCGCCGTAAGATGACTCTTATGTGTGACCTTATAGATGAAAAGCTCGGCGACCTTGTATCGTATGTACGCCCCGAGGGCGGAATGTTCGTCTGGTGCGAGCTTCCCGAAAAAATCGATATGCTTGACTTTGTAAAGCGAGCCATTAAGGAAAAGGTGGCTGTTGTTCCCGGTACTGCATTTATGGTAGAGGACGGCGACACCACTAATTGCTTCCGTATGAATTACACCACACCCTCAGATGAAAATATCGTACTCGGTATGGAAAGACTCGAAAAGGTTAAAAAAGATGTCTGTTGATTTAGCTGATATAAATATTGTAAAATCTGTTCTCGCACGGCACGGCTTCGCGTTTTCCAAATCTCTCGGGCAAAACTTTTTAATCGACAGCAGCGTTTGTCCGCGTATGGCAGACGCCGCGGCAAAAGACAAGTCTTACGGAGTGCTTGAAGTTGGACCCGGCATAGGGGTGCTGACGAGCGAGCTTTCAAAGCGCGCTAAAAAGGTCGTTTCGGTAGAGCTTGACAAGCGGCTCTTGCCGGTGCTTCACGAAACGCTTTGTGACTGCAATAATGTGGAAATAGTCAACGACGATATTTTAAAGCTTGATTTAAAAAAGCTTATATCCGAGAAGTTTGCCGATTGCAGCGAAGTGACGGTGTGTGCAAATTTGCCGTATTATATCACTTCACCCGTAATTATGAAGCTGCTGTCCGAGCAGCTGCCGCTTAAAAAAATAGTGGTTATGGTTCAAAAAGAGGCGGCAGACAGATTCTGTGCCGAGGTCGGCGGTAAAAATTCCGGTGCGGTAACGGTGGGCGTGAATTATTATGCCGATGCAAGGCTCCTGTTTCCCGTCCCGAGAGAGAGCTTTATACCGAGTCCGAAGGTTGACAGCGCGGTGATTGAATTGACGCTTCTTGACGGCAAAAGGGTGACTCCTAAGAGCGAAAAGGTGTTTTTCAATACGGTCAAGGCGGCATTTTCAATGCGTCGCAAAACAGCTGTAAACGGCTTGTCGGGCGGACTTTGCATATCAAAGGAGGCTGCGGCGGCGGCAATAGAGCGTGCAGGGCTGTCGCCTACGGTGAGAGCGGAAAAGCTCTCAATGGAGGAGCTTTCACGGCTCTCGGATGAAATAGGAAAGGAGCTGAAATGATGTATAGCTATAAAACCAAGGGAACCTGCTCAAGGCGAATAGATGTGGAGCTTGACGGAGATGTTATCAAGGATGTTAAGTTCTACGGCGGATGTAACGGAAATCTTCAGGGTATTTCGGCGATAGTGCGCGGTAAAACCGTGGAGGAGGTCGAAAAGGCTTTCTCGGGAATCAAGTGTGGGTTTAAAAACACATCTTGTCCCGACCAGCTTGTCTGCGCGCTGAAGGAAGCCAAGGCTCACGAAGGCAAATAAGCCTCTGAAAAGCCGCAATGTATTATAATAAAAAGGCGTCATCAAAATTTTGATGACGCCTTTAAGTTTATGCTGCTGCGATTTTATTTTTTCTTTTTCTTAGCTTTTTTGCCTGCGGAAGCGGCTGTTTTTGCGGCTGCCTTTTTTTCTGCCGGCTTTTTTTCTGTCGGCTTTTTTTCGGCTTTTTTTTCAGGGGCTTTCGCCTCTGCAGCTTTTTTCTCTGTGATTTGTTCGGCTGCCTCTTTTTTTACCTTTGCAGGCTCAGCTGCCTGGTATGTCTCGCCATTGAATGCGGATTTTGTATGCCAAATGTTATCGGCATATTCGTGTATTGCCCTGTCTGCCGAGAAGATGCCTGCACCGGAGATGTTCATAAGCGACATCTGCTGCCACTTTTTCTTATCCGCCCAAACGGAAACAGCGTACTGCTGCATACGTCTGTAATCGGCAAAATCGGCAAGAACCATATACGGGTCATTGTTGATGATGTTGGCAATTTCGGGGAAACGCTTTCCTGCAATATCATTTTTTGCGATGAAGTCAATGACGTTATGCAGCTCTTGATTGTTGTTGTAGTAATTCATCGGGTTGTAGCCGCGGCGCTTGAGCTCGTTTACCTCCGGAGTTTTCATGCCGAAAATAAAGATGTTGTCGCTGCCTACGGCGTCATGAATTTCAATGTTTGCACCGTCCATTGTGCCGAGGGTTATGGCGCCGTTGAGCATAAGCTTCATATTGCCCGTACCGCTCGCCTCTGTGCCGGCAAGAGAAATCTGCTCCGAAATGTCGGCGGCCGGCATAAGCTTTTCGGCCATTGTTACGTTATAATCCTCAATGTAAACAACCTTGAGTCTGCCGTTTACGTCGGGGTCGTTGTTTATCATTTCGCCGAGAGCATATATAAAGCTGATTATTTTCTTCGCCATATAGTAGCCTGCGGCTGCCTTTGCGCCGAAGATGTAAGTGTGCGGAGTGTAATCAATACTCGGATTTGCTTTAATCATAAGGTAATCGGCAAGAATATTGAGCGCGTTGAGATGCTGACGCTTGTACTCGTGAAGTCTCTTTACCTGCACGTCAAAAATTGAGGTCGGATCAAGCTCTATGCCGGTATTTTTCTTAACAAGTGCGGCAAAATGCTCCTTGTTGTGCGTCTTGATTTCACGCAGCTTTTCGAGAACCTTTTCATCGTCCTTGAATTCACGGAGCTTTAAAAGCTCGTTTGCGTCATACACAAAGCCGCCGCCGATAAGCTCGGTGAGAAGTGCGGTAAGCTCGGGGTTTGATTGGCAGAGCCAACGTCTGTGGGCAATACCGTTTGTGACATTTTTGAATTTGTCGGGCGTGAGAACATAGAAATCGTGGAATACGGTTTCCTTAAGAATTTCGCTGTGGAGCGCCGAAACGCCGTTTACGCTGTGCGAAGATGCAACACAGAGATTAGCCATTCGTATAACGCCGTTTGAAACGACAGCCATTCTCTCAACCTGATCGGCATTGTTTGTTGCCTGCCATACAAAGGAGCGCAGACGATTGTCTATCTCTTTTGTTATCTGATAAATTCTCGGAAGCAGGCGGCTGTAAATATCCTCCGGCCAGCATTCGAGAGCCTCTTTCATAACGGTGTGGTTGGTGTAAGCCACGGATTTTGTGACTATCTTCCATGCATCGTCCCAGCCGTAGCCGCATTCGTCGAGGAGTATTCTCATAAGTTCGGGTATTGCGAGCGTCGGGTGAGTGTCGTTTATGTGGATGGCAACCTTTTCGGGGAAGTTATCCATTGTGCCGAATACGCGCAGATGTCTGTGAACTATATCCTGAATTGACGCCGATACAAGAAAATACTGCTGGCGAAGACGAAGACTCTTGCCCTCGGGGTGGTTGTCGGCAGGGTAGAGAACCTTTGAAATGACTTCGGCCATGGCGTTTTGCTCCATAGCACGCATATAGTCGCCTTGATTAAAGAGGGTCATATCAAGAGCCGGTGCTTTAGCGGCCCAAAGGCGAAGCACGGAAATTCCCTTTCCGTCTTTACCCGCAACATACATATCATACGGAACCGCCTGTACGGGTTTGTAATTCTCAATGTCTACATGGTGGAAACCGCCGTCCCACGATTCGTTTACGTTGCCCTCAAAGCGAACCTCAAGTGCGCTCTCTTCGTGGGGGACAAGCCAAACCTCGCCGCCCGGAAGCCAAAAGTCCGGAAGCTCGGTCTGCCAGCCGTCAACAAGCTTCTGCTTGAAAATTCCGCATTCATAAAGTATGGAATATCCTCTTGCAGGGTATCCGTCGGTTGCGAGTGCGTCAAGATAGCAGGCGGCAAGTCTGCCGAGGCCGCCGTTGCCGAGACCTGCGTCCGGTTCGCACTCATAAAGGTTTTCAAGCTTAACTCCGTAGTCGGCGAGAACACTCGCGAAAACGTCTGTGAGATTTAAATTGTAAAGATTGTTTTTAAGAGAACGTCCCATGAGGAATTCCATGCAGAGATAGTAAACCTTTTTCGTTCCCGCCTTTGCGGCCTTTTCCGAAAATTCAGTTCTGCCCTGACTCATCATGTCGCGGACGATAAGAGCAATAGCCTTATAGTATTGCTCGTCGGTAGCCTCCTCGGGAGAAACTCCCATAAAGTGAGAAAGTTTTGCTTCGACGAGCTCTTTTGCTTTCTTCTTGGAAAGTGAATAATTCATACAAAACCTCCAAATATATTGAGAAAAAATGCGTTTTTTAAACTTCTCTTTGTCTATACTATACTAATATTAAGCAAATTTCAACAGTAATAAGATAAGTAGCGATTATTTCAGCGATATAGACAAAAAATCACAGATAACCCTTATTTTTAAGAATTTCTCCCGCCTTTATATAGCCCTCGTTGTAAAGATGATTTAATTCTCGTAGATTTCTTGTGAATGCGGTGACGGAATATCCGTCATCCGGAGCTATAATCGTGACCTTACCCTCTTTTGATAATTCAAGTGCTTTTTTGATTTCGTTATTATATGTTTCGTGGCGTATATTCAGCTTTTTGATAACGGCGGGATAATTTTTCAATACCTTTGTGTATGCGCTCTTGAACATTTCGGGCTTTTTGACGAAATCTATCGGCTTTGTCAATATGAGAAATACGTGGTCGCAGCCGTCCGCAAGTGCCTTTTCAACGGGAATCGGGTCGGAAACCCCACCGTCGAAGTAGTCGGTGCCGTCTATGCTTACGGGCTTGCAAACACCGGGTATCGCGCTCGAGGCCTTTAACGGCTCATAGAAGTCCTGACGGAAATCGTCCTTTGTAAAGTAATGCGGCTCTCCCGTTTCGCCGTTGGTGGCAACAGCCTTGTAGATTTGATTTGACTGCGAAAGAGTTTTGTAATCCAATGGGTCCTCTCCGTCGGAATCGGAAAGCACGGAATAGACATAGTCGAGGTCAAAAAACGAACGCTTTGTTACAAAATTGAATGCGCTCATATATTCGGAACGCAGCGAGTATTTGGTGTAGTATCTGTAATTTCTGCCGCGCTGCCTTGATACATAGGACGCTAAATTGGCACTCCCGGCGGATACGCCCAGGCAGTAGTCAAAGGTTATATCGTTATCCAAAAGAAAATCGGTGACGCCGCAGCCGAAAACGCCGCGCATACCTCCGCCTACATCAACTATTCCAATCATAATTCATTCCTCCGATTAAAAACGTTAACAGCGCTGCATCATTCCGCGTTGCGCACAGTAAATATTAAATCACATTACGGCGAAAAAATCAAAGAATACAGCGAAATTCGACGTTTTTGAGAGCGTTGTCGTTCGCCCCATTTTGTGCTGTTCGGTGAGCTTGAATTCACTTGAATGCTGCAAAAATGAATTTTACGAAAAATATTTAGTCAAATTATATAAAAAACGCAAAAATCAAAAACAGTGTTCTTGCAATCTGCTTTTTCTGTGTAATTGTTGAAAAACAAGGGCTAATCCACTTGAAAAAAATTAAAATCCGATATAAAATATTTCCCATATTTATATCAAAGTGAAAGTTGCTAACGCAAAACTTTCATTTTGCGATTTGCAATAAATTAAAACCGGAGATGTTTTTATGCTCAAAAAAGAAGGCGAAGTACGTATACCGTCCGGCTGTGCCATCGCGGCGATAACCGACAGAACGGGCGAACGCTTTGACGGCACGGATATAATAGACTGCATTGCGCTGATGCATGACCGCTCAAACGGTCTCGGCGGCGGCTTTGCGGCTTACGGGATTTATCCCGACTATGAGGATTTGTTTGCTTTCCATATTTTTTATGACGACAATGATGCACGAATTAAAACCGAGGAGTTTTTATTCAGACACTTTGACATAGAGAATTTTGAGCAGATACCTACGCGTAAGGTAAAGTCAATACACCACGCGCCGCTTATATGGCGTTATTTCGGAGCCGTACCGGCGAGTAAAATCAAAAAGAACGACTTTGACGAGGACGAGTACACGGCTCGTTGCGTTATCAAAATAAATAACGAGATAGACGGTGCGTTCGTTTTTTCGAGCGGAAAAAATATGGGCGCGTTTAAAGCCGTCGGCTACCCCGAGGATGTCGGCGAATATTATATGCTTGAAAACTACAAGGCTCACACGTGGACCGCTCACGGCAGATTTCCCACGAACACTCCCGGCTGGTGGGGCGGCGCGCACCCGTTTACGCTGCTTGACTGGTCAATAGTCCATAACGGCGAGATTTCAAGCTATGACGCAAATCGACGTTACGTTGAGCAATTCGGTTATCGCTGTAATTTACAGACCGATACCGAGGTTATAACATATCTTTTTGATTTGCTTGTAAGGCGTCAGGGCCTAAGACTTGATACGGCGGCGCAGATATTGGCGGCACCCGAATGGGACGTTATAGACCGTATGCCCGAGGAAAAGCAGAAGGTATACACCGTTCTCAGGACTGCGTATTCAAGCGCGCTGATAAACGGTCCGTTCTCGATATTGGTAGGCTCAAAGCACGGCTTGCTCGCTCTTAACGACAGGCTTAAACTGCGTTCGCTTATCACTGCGGAAAAGGGTAACAAAACATATTTCGCATCAGAGGAATCGGCTATACGCATAATTTGCCCCGATCCCGAAAAAATAGCCGCGGTTGACGGCGGCACTCCGATATTTATTCCGTTTGCAAGGGAGGGCGACAGATAATGGATTTTACCGTTCCCGAATTTGATATAGAGAGAAACCGCGACCGCTGTACGCTTTGCGGTGCATGCGTCAAGGAATGCTCGTACAAGGTGCATTTTTTCTCGAAGGATAAAAAAGCCGTTTTGGCTGATGAGAGAAAGTGTGTGGCGTGCCATCGCTGTGCCGTGATTTGCCCGTCGCACGCGATAAAAATCGTAAAATACGATATGGCGTATCGCGACCACGCTAACTGGACTCCGACGGCGCAGAAAGAAATTATAAAGCAGGCGACTACCGGCGGCGTTTTGCTCTCGGGTATGTCAAATAATAAGCCGTATCCGATTTATTGGGATAAAATGCTTTTAAATGCGAGCCAGGTAACAAACCCCTCCATAGACCCATTGAGAGAGCCTATGGAGATAAGAACCTTCCTCGGCAGAAAGCCCGACAAGATAGAGTTCACCGAGGACGGAAGGCTCAAGACGGTTATGCCGCCGCAGGTAAAGCTCGAAACCCCGATTATGTTTTCGGCAATGTCCTTCGGCTCGATTTCGTTCAATGCTCAAAAAACGCTCGCTATGGCAGCCAAAGAGCTCGAAACGATTTTTAATACCGGTGAGGGCGGACTTCACCCGGGTCTTAGCGATTTTACCGATTATGCCGCAGTACAGGTTGCATCGGGCAGATTCGGCGTTCACAAGCAGTATTTAAATAACTGTCGGTTTATCGAAATCAAGATAGGGCAGGGCGCAAAACCCGGCATAGGCGGACATCTTCCGGGCGAAAAGGTTACCGTGGAGGTCAGCAATGCGCGTATGATACCGTCCGGTTCGGATGCCATATCTCCCGCTCCGCACCACGATATATATTCGATAGAGGATTTGCGCCAGCTTATTTGGTCTTTAAAGGAGGCCACCCAGTATAAAAAACCCGTTGCGGTAAAAATAGCCGCCGTACACAACTGCTCGGCAATAGTTTCAGGCGTTGCGCGCGCAGGTGCCGACATAATAGTTATGGACGGTTTCCGCGGCGGAACCGGAGCGGCTCCCACGAGGATAAGGGATAATGTCGGTATACCGATAGAACTCGCCTTGGCGGCGGTAGACCAAAGGCTCAGGGATGAGAGCATAAGAAATTCGGTTTCGCTTGTCGTATCGGGTTCTTTCAGAAATTCTGCTGATGTTGTCAAGGCTATAGCCCTCGGAGCGGACGCGGTATATGTCGCAACCGCACCTTTGATTGCCATGGGCTGCCATATGTGCCAGCAATGCCACACCGGCAAGTGTAATTGGGGTATCGCAACTCAGCGGCCCGAGCTTACGAAAAGACTTGACCCGGACGAAATGACTCCGCGCGTGGTAAATCTCGTGAATGCGTGGAATCACGAGATAAAAGAGATGCTCGGCGGCATGGGGCTTAACTCGATAGATTCTTTAAGGGGCAACAGACTTATGCTGCGAGGTATCGGTCTTAATGACAAAGAACTTGAAATACTTGGAATTCGCCATGCGGGCGAATAAGCAAAATAGAAATTAACCGGAGGTGTCCGAAATGATAATAACAGCCGGAAAACGCAGCTTTCAGGAATTAAATAATGAGATACGCGGAATGCTTTTAAGTGAAGATATGATACGCGTCGAGGACGTAAACGGCCAAAGGTATATAGGCGCAGCACTCGATAAGGGCAAAACCATTGAAATACACGGAACGCCCGGCAACGATATGGGCGCGTATTTAAATGGCGGCAATATCGAGGTGTACGGAAACGGTCAGGAGGCTGTCGGCAATACCATGGGCGGCGGCTTAGTTACAATACACGGTCATGTCGGCGATACTCTCGGCTACGCCATGCGCGACGGCGATATTTTTGTCGAAAAACGCGCGGGCTCAAGAGCGGGAATTCATATGAAAGAGTTTCACGAGCTTTTGCCGGTGGTGGTCATAGGCGGCGTCGCAGGTGCATTCCTCGGCGAATATATGGCCGGCGGAATACTCATAGTCCTCGGACTCGACAATTCGGAAAAGCTGCCGATTGTCGGACCGCATTGTGCCACCGGTATGCACGGCGGTAGAATATTCATACGCGGTGAGGTGCCGCAGGAGAATATATCGGAGCATATAACCGCCGTAAAAGAGCTTGACAGCCGCGATACGGATGAGCTTCAAAGACATGTGCGCGCTTACTGTGAAAAGTTCGGCAAGAGCTTTGATGAAATTATGTCCGTGCCGTTCACAAAGCTTGTTCCAACTACTTCGCGTCCGTATGCAAATCTCTACACACCCAACTGATAAAACCTATGCAAAATTCATATCTGTGCCGCACAACGCTCA
>ULLE01015029.1_pt1 | contig 9284 bp, 8 predicted proteins | sample 1951331 | NCBI WGS metagenome assembly ULLE01 (sample SAMEA4835518, study PRJEB28245) | human gut metagenome | biome: gut microbiome; material: fecal sample | place: Denmark | collected 2008
AACTTCTCCTTGAAGGCGTACTCCACCCTTAATCACATACTGTTCCATTGTTATGCACCTCTATCTTATCTATATCAACTTCATTATTATTTTCAACATATTCTGTTAAATTATAACATAAACATCACATTTGTAAAGAGTACAGCCAAAAAAACCTTGCGAAAATAGCTTTGTTTTGCAAAGGCGCATTTACAGTATATGCTTTATCTGATACATAAGAACTATCTTTTACTGAATAAAGCGCAGTGGATTTACGGTGCTGCCGTTTATCCACAGCTCAAAATACAGACACGGTTCATCGCAGTTTCCGGTACTGCCGCTGTTGGCAATCAGCTGTCCTGCTGTCACATTCTGCCCTTTTACCACACCAATTGCATCAAGGTGTCCATATCTTGTTACGGAGCCGTCTTTATGTGTAATGTCAATACAATATCCGTAATCTGCATACCATCCGGTACGTGTCACCGTACCCTCTGCCGCCGCATAAACAGATGTCCGCTCTTTTGCAAGCCAGATGACACCGTTATTTACATTTCCGCCAAACTGTCCGGAAACCGGTAACCCATACGCACTGTCTGACTGCGTACCCACTGAAATCACCTGTGGCTGCGATTCTGTCTGGACTTTTTCATCTATAATCTTCGTATCTGTCCGTCTTCCATTAATATAGGAAACCTCTGCCGTAACCTTTCTGGTTCCTGGGCTTCCTTCTTCCTCTATCGTATTCTTACCCTTCTGTGCTTCCTCATCCTGTATATACTGCGGTGTTGCACGATACGCCTCATCATATGTTTCACGCTTTGTCATCACAACAGACAGCAGGGTTTCCGGTACAGAAAGTGTTATCATCTCACCCTCTGCAAGCACCGAATCCGTATCCAGCTGCGTATTCCATTCGTAAATCTGTTCTTTATCAATTCTGTAATCGGAAGCGACGGATTCAACGGTTTCTCCCGCCTTTACTTCATATAACACACGGTTTTCTGATGATTTTGTCACTGCTTCGTAAGCCGTGTCCACATTGACAATCCCGGTCTTTGCAAGAAGCACTTCGCTGACAGTTACATTCTGCGCAAAATCAATGGATGTAATCCCGTCATGCACGACCGTTCCGTCTTCCTGTGTCGTGGATGCCTGTCCGCTTAGTACCGCAGATACGATGTCTTTGCTGGCATCCGTCTGGGTCTTTTCAAAGCTGACGGTATAATCTCCGCTGCTGCCTGTGGCATTTAACTGCACCGTATACTCTTTTTGGGTGTCATACTGCTGTTCCACACGGGAAAGCAGCGTATACACATCATCCAGACTTGCAAGTGTAACCGTTGCATCGTCCATTCTGACCATATAGGCAATCTGTGAATTCACATCTGTTATACTGGAAAATAATGCACTATAGATACTGTCTGAGAGTTCTTCCTCACTCATGCGTTCCGCCGTAAGATGGCTCTCTTTAATTACCGTATACTCCGGCTCCATATATACAACATCAGGATAAATGCCGGAAAGCCGTCCTCTTGCATCTGCAAGCGCTTTTGCCGCATCTGCGCGGGAATTGGCAGCCCCGACTTCTGTTCCGTTTACTTCTATACGGTAATACGCTACCTGATTATTTAAAAGATTCTTTTCTACAAACGGTATTGCAAATAAGCATACCATACTGGCAACAAACATTGCTGTCAGCAGCATCAGTCTCATTCTTTTCCCATATTTGGTAAAATGTGACATGACTCTCTCCATTTCTGCCGTGTGACGGCATTTCTATCATAATCTATAACATAATCCATAAACTGTGTAGTTTACTGTTTTGTAACACTTTTGTAATATTTGTCATGTTACCATATCCGGAGCAATTTGTAAAGAGCGGGCATCTTTGATGTCCGCCCCTTTAAGCCTGTAGTGTTATTCTTCTTTTTTACGCGAATCAAAGTAGACAAACGCATCTATTTTTTCAAGAATATCCGCGAAAATTTCCCGCGGCGCAGCTTCAATGTATTTCGTCAGGATTTCATTTTCCTGCTTTTTATAACGACCGTAGAAAATGTCGTACAGGTTGTGACCGCGCACGTAAATCCGGATATTTTCAATGTTATCCACAATGTCCTGACGGGACTGTATCTTTATCCCCGTTTTTTTTAACATAGCTTTCACACTTGTTAATTTATAGAGATATTCCTGATATTTACTCCACAAAATGTCGTAAAACGCATCGACACTTTTTACAACACCAATCTGCGCCATGACTTCCGGAAACAGAAAATAATTCTCAAACGAATAATATTTTAAAATCAGCACATTTTTCTCCGTAACCCGTGGAAGATTGCCTTTATCTTCATGTGACCGGTCGCCGTAATATTTGCAAAGCTGCTGTCCTAACTGCATCCTGTTTTTGCCGTCGCTGTCCCGGATCATCATAAAACTGTCCTTTAAATAAACGGAATTAATGTATTTTAAATTGGCATACGTCTTGATATTCGTGCAGCTGTTGGTGGAAATAATCGCAATGCGCTTGAGCTGTCCGGACTCATCATAGACCTCGGAATAATATTTTTTAAGCAGCAGCGGCAGGCGGCTCTTATCCTGCTTACCCTCAACAATAAAGACAAAGCTCACATTCATCAAGTCATTTGCCGTGTAACCCAGATCATTTAAAATGGCATCCAAGTCGGTGTCTTCACGTACACACGTATTGTACCTGCTGTCGGAATACACCTGACGGATCTGTCCCGATGTAAAGTTAAACAGCATTTCCGGCTCGTGCGTGGAAAATATAACCTGATTCTTTTTGGACAGCCGATAAAGGATTTCACTCGCAACCTTTTTTAACTGCGGGTGCAGATAAATTTCCGGTGTATCTACCATAATAATATACGGTGCTGTGTTTTTTGTATCCACATAGGTCTGAAGCAGGGATAAAATGTAAATGCTTTTTAAGCCTTCACCGAGCGCATCCAGTCCGCCCTCTTTTTTGCTGCCGCGCATACGCACAACGGTATCAATTTTAAACAGTTCGTCCGCATCAAATTTAATCTCATAATGAATTTCATGGGACTGCCCGCCGTTGCGGCTGAAATAGTAGTTTAAACGCTCTGACAACCGGTTTAAATTACACGTAAATAATTTGTACTGCAACAGGCGGCTCGTTTCCATCAGTGTCAGCTGTTCCGGCGTTTTTTTCTGGATTACGCCGATACATTCAAAGCACTGGTGGCATTTGCGTTTTTCATCAAAAATGCACCGGTCGTCCCGCAGTGCCTGCAGTCCGGTATCCTGCTGTAATAAAATCAAATCCTGACTGATATCTTCTTTGTCACGGTACTGGTCCACGAAATAGATTTTCGGAAAAATACTTTTGATATAACGGTTGTTTTTAAAATAACCGTCTTTATAGCGTACGATGCCGTTTCTGCCGTAAATGTATTCAAATTCAAGCGTGCCGCCATCCTCCGTTTCCTGATAGGACGGCAGCTTTTTACAAAAATTTTCTTTCCACAGTGAGAACTGCTTGAAATTACCGACAATGCCGTTCTGATGCAGATACTCTAAATCTTCATCTGTAATCAGAAGCTGTATGCCGATGGTAATATTGCCGTCCCGGTGGTGAAAATCCGCTTCGGATATGGCATAATCGCCGGATACCGCGCGGATTGCATCAAGCATGACAGATTTTCCGGCATTGTTTCTTCCGACTAAAATAAGTACGTCTTCAATATCGCGGATTACCAGTTCCTCTACGGATTTAAAATTTTTAATGGACAACTGTGTGATTTTCAACGAAAATGCCCCCTTTTTGTCTTACTTTTTTCCTTTTTCTTTTCGGGTATGTTTACCGCTTCTGCCTTTCGCTTTTACACCTTTTTTTGTGCTGCTTTTAGACTTGTGTTTCGGGTTGTTTCCGGCAATGCTTTGGGGTTTGTTTTTTGCTACGGAATATCCGAATGTGCCAAGCTTTTTACCCAGTGTAAAATATTCACCGTGGGAATATGTCACTAAATCTGCCGCATTTAAGTCAAATCTGCCTTTTTCATCCATGTAATCATCATCAACCCGCACCGCCACGACTTCTGCCAGAAACATATCGTGTGTGCCCAGTTCAAGCACCTGTGTCACACGGCACTCTATATTGACCGGACTTTCCGCAATGCCCGGTGCTTTTACCTTTTCTGACGGCTGCGGTGTCAGGTGCATTTCCTGAAACTTATCAACATCCCTGCCGGAACGCACACCACAGTAATCGGTTGCACGGCATAACTGCTTTGTCGTCAGATTTACAACAAATTCTTTTGTTTCCTTTATAATGTCATAGGAATATCGGTTTTTCCTTACGGAAATTGAAAGCATTGCCGGATCTGAACAGATTGTTCCTGCCCATGCCACGGTAATAATATTCGGTTTTCCGCCCTCGCGCTGGCAGCTCACCATCACTGCCGGTACGGGATATAACATATTTCCCGGTTTCCACGTCTGTTTTGCCATTTTTAAATGTCCTTTCTGATTTTTGTATTCGGTTTCTGTGTTATATTTCCATTCTTTTATGGATACACTATCTTATGATGTCATCATCAAACCTTTGTATATGCCGTATTCCGGCGGATTGGAGTTTTATGAATACTGTCACCCAGAAACTTACGCGCTTAAAAATATTTACCGCAGTTTCTTTTATCCTTACTGCGGCGCTTGGCACTGCCTGTCACTTTGCCTTTGATTTTTTCGGTCAGAGCCGTCTGATTGCCCCTTTTGTTCCTGTCAATGAGTCTACATGGGAACATTTAAAGCTATTGTTTTTTCCGTTTCTTTTACTGCTTGTAATCGGCTGTTTTGCCGGTATTGCAGGCGGCAATGCACCTATTTCCAACCGCAGTCTGAAAAAAATGTTTTTATCCTGCTACTGGGACGGCGCGGCATTTGGCGAACTCTGCGGCATGGCGGCCGTTGTCGTCTTATTTTACGGCATCAACGGCATTTTAGGCTTTAATCTGGACTGGGTAAACATCGCTATTTATTTTATTGCTGTTTTATACGCCCACTATACCTTTTACCGGTATGCGTGTCTTCCATATTATAATACATTTTCCTACCACAAACCGCATCGTCCGGTTCCGCTGATTCTGCCTGTTTTTGTACTGGTATTTGTGACATTTTTATTCATGCTTTTTACCTTTTATCCACCGCACATCGGTCTTTTTTCCGACCCGCAAAATGGCAGCTACGGTCTGTCCGCCAGTCTTTTTACCAGATACTCATATCCTTCCAGAATGACGGCACTGTGGTCAGAAGCCAGCAGGGTCGTGTGTTCCATCGTATAGGTTTTATTTTCAAGTACCGCACCCGGACTCCACTCTACACGGACCTGGGATTCCGTGCGGACCGCCAGTTCCTTATTTTCAAGGCATAACCGATGCGTCGCGCAGACTGTACCGTCTGCGTTGTTTTTTCTTGAAATTTCGGTATCTTTTATTGTAAACCAGCCTGCATTTTTAGCATCATCGCCAGCTTTTTCATGCAGAAGTCCCTCCGGCACCAGCGCAATATAGGCAGTTGTGATAATCCGCGTACGCGGGTCCCTGTCATATGCACCATATGTTTTTAACTGTTCAAAGCTTAAATGCTCAATTCCTGTTTCTTCCTGTAATTCTCTTGCTGCCGCCGTTTCGAGATTTTCCCTGTACTCCACAAATCCGCCCGGCAGCGCCCACCATCCGATGCTTGGGTGGTTTCCCCGCTGAATCAGCAGTACTTTGGTCAGTTTCTTTTCGGATTCATTGTAGGCAAATACCGCCATATCTACGGTATTGCACGGATTCTGGTATTTATGCGGGTCATATTTTTCCAAAAATGTGACTAAATCTTCTCCGGCTGCGTTTTTTTCTCCCGTTCCCATAAATGCTTTTACAGCTTTTTCTTTATCTAAATACATATTTCTCTCCATTCCGCTCTTTTATGCTTTTTCGCCGTGCATGTGCGGGCATTCGCCCTATCGCTTAAAATCTTCAAGAAGTGCACTGTGCAAGCACGGCACTTCTTTCCGCTTTTAACCGGCACGGCTCATTGCTTACGCACATTTTACCACAAATGGGGGTTGTATTAAATCCCTGTGGTTACAATTGTTTTTATTTTCTGTCTTTTTTGAGTTTTTATTAATTTTTTATTTTTTTTAGTTCTATTTTATGCTACTTGTACATCTTATTTATTTATGCTACAATGCAATTATAAGAATTCGTGGAACATCATTGAAAAGATTACATATTTTCCGCCTTTCCAAGGGGGTTTTATGCCTTTTAAAGTTGTGTCGTCCCACGATGATATTACCGCAAATGCGGAGGAATGGAGGATTTTATGATTGGAAATGTAATCGTTGGTCAGTCTGGTGGTCCAACATCAGTAATTAACTCAAGTCTGGTAGGTGTATACAAAACTGCACGTGACAGAGGGGCAAAAAAAGTATACGGTATGCTTCACGGCATCAAGGGGCTGCTGGACGGACAGTATGTTGACCTTTCTGAAAAGATTAAGACTGATATTGACATCGATTTGTTAAAGAGAACCCCATCTTCTTATCTGGGTTCCTGTCGTTACAAACTGCCGGAGGTAAATGAAGATAAAGCTGTATATGAAAAAATCTTTAAGACACTTGAAGATTTGGAAGTAAAATACTTCTTCTACATCGGTGGTAACGATTCCATGGATACCATTAAGAAGCTTTCCGATTATGCAAATCTTGTAAACAGTGACATTAAATTTATGGGTGTTCCAAAAACTATCGATAATGACCTCGCTGTTACTGACCACACACCGGGTTACGGTAGTGCTGCCAAGTATATTGCGGCAACGATGAAAGAAATTATCCGTGACGGTCTTGTTTATGATTATCCGACAATCACAATTGTTGAAATCATGGGACGTAATGCCGGATGGCTGACTGCTGCTGCTGCTCTTGCAAAGGGTGAAGACTGTGAAGGCGTAGATATGATTTACCTTCCTGAAAAGGTATTTGATATTGACAAGTTCATGGCAAGAGTAAAATCTTTAAGCGAACAGGGTCGTTCTATGGTTATTGCGATTTCAGAAGGTATTAAGGTTGCTGACGGCAGATACGTATTTGAACTTTCTGACCACGTAGAATTTGTCGATGCATTCGGACACAAGCAGTTAGCAGGTTCTGCAAAGTTCCTTGCAAACAAGATTGGTTCTGAACTCGGCATCAAGACAAGAGCAATTGAACTTTCTACCATGCAGCGTTGTGCCGCACACATGACTTCCCGTACGGATATCACAGAGGCCTTCAACGTAGGTGGTGCAGCTGTAAAGGCAGCTTTTGAGGGTGCTACAGGACAGGTCGTTGTCTTAAAGAGAATTTCTGATGACCCATATATGTGCATTACAGAAACACATGATGTTCATGATATTGCCAATGTGGAAAAGAAGATTCCGTTAGAATGGATTACAGATGACGACTATGTTACAGATGATCTGATTCACTATATCAGACCACTCATTCAGGCTGAACTTTCACCAATTATGGTTGACGGTCTTCCAAGACATTTAAATGTCAATTTCTAAAACTGAATAACATTTTAGGTGAAATCCCCGGAAACCCGTGTCGCGGCTGACCGGGGATTTTTATTTTTAAATTTTTCCAATATAATAATTTTTTGTTCTTCCCCTTGTCATTCTCCCGATTATCCATTACAATCACTGTATCCTAAAAATATGAACATACACGGACAGCCGCTTCTTTTAACGGACTGCCGGCTGTTTTTTGAAGAATGGAGATTTAAAAATGAAATTTGTAATACAGCGTGTCAATCACGCAAGTGTCACCGTTGACGGTCAAACGGTCGGTTCTATCGGTAAAGGACTGCTGATTTTATTCGGCGCCGGAAAAGGAGATACTGAAGAAATGCTGCCAAAGTTTGTGGATAAAATCACAACGCTGCGGATTTTCTCTGATGAAAATGACAAAATCAATCTTTCCCTTTTGGACGTAGGTGGCGAACTGCTTGTCGTAAGCCAGTTTACACTTTACGCAGACTGCCGCAAGGGAAACCGTCCAAGCTTTTTTGATGCCCTTGAACCGGACCGTGCCGATGCTTTATACGAGAAATTTGTTGCATTGTGCCGCGAAAAAGTCACCAAAGTAGAAACCGGAAGCTTCGGTGCACATATGCGTGTTGACCTTGAAAATGACGGTCCGTTTACCGTTGTCTTAGACAGCCGTGATTTTTTCAAAGAATCCTCAAATGAAAGGCGGGAAAATTAAGATGTTCCGATTATGGTGTAAATTATTTGATGACAGCAATCATCTGCTCAAGGATATGGTGGTGGAAAATGATGATGCGGCCACAAACCGTACCCGAAAAATTTTTGACGGTATCCACAGTGCCTGCTATGCCTTTGATTTAAGCGAGCCTATCTGGCTGGATTCCAATGTTGCGGAGTTTAAACGTCATTCCAAAGTCCGTTTCTATCAGGATAATTTTATTGACAGCATTGACTTTTCTTATATGGAAATTCAGGTGATTGAAGAAGACTAATACAAAAGACTATTCTTGCAATAATTTTTTTTAATAAATACAGTTCCAATACACATTTATTTTTGTAAATGTGTATTGGAACTTTTTAGACTGTAACAAAAATATCTGTGTATCAGCGTTTTGACTGATTCGTCGACCGTGCCAGCTTCTCAACTGTTTCTTCTGGCAGTTCTGCCAAGTCTGCTACCGATTGAATGTCATTGCCAAGTGCAAGCAGTTTTTTTGCAATCTGGATTTTGGTCTGTTCTTCTCCCTCACGCCGTCCTTCCGCGCGTCCCCGGTTTAAGATGTCTTTTGCTTCATAGTTTAATACTTTTCCGCCCATTTGCTGACTCACTCCCTTCGCTACTTTTTCGTACTTTGCCGCTAAATGCTCTATTACTTTGCGTGACATTGCAAGAATTACAACTTTCGGATACTCCGTTAAATCACCCATCTGGCAGGCAATTTCAAGCCGTTCACGGATTGCGGCATATTCTTCCTCCAGCTGTTTTAACTTTTTCTTATTTTCTTCGAGTTCTTTAAAATCCTTTTCATACACAAAGATATGAAACGGTATCAGAAAGAACAGTTTTTTCTCAAACAGTTCATGAATCGTATAGCGTTTTACTTTTAATACCGGCACGATATAGGATACCTTTCCGCCCGGAGTTAAGACTTTAACCGTCATGTGTTCCGGGGTGTTTTGGGTATGCCGGAGGGATACAATCGCTGAATCTGGGAATTGTACTGTCAAAATATTTGATGTAAACT
>ULLE01015028.1_pt1 | contig 9164 bp, 8 predicted proteins | sample 1951331 | NCBI WGS metagenome assembly ULLE01 (sample SAMEA4835518, study PRJEB28245) | human gut metagenome | biome: gut microbiome; material: fecal sample | place: Denmark | collected 2008
CAGACGGTCGGCTTTGTAGCTTACGGAGAAGATTCCACCGCCAAACCAGTTGTCCATTGCCTTCTTGCGGATAAGGTCGCTTACTTCTACCTTGCCGCCATTGTATTCGAAAGGCGACATACCGTACTCTGTCAACGAGCGTTCACCTTTATATTCTTGATAGTATCCGTCGCCTTTGGTGTAGTGCAGGCCGATATTTAGGTTCCATTGCGAGGTGAAATTGTGGTTGAATAGCAGCTGGTAATTCTTTTGCGTATAGTTGTCGGTCTGGTCGTCATAGAAATGCAGTGCACCTCCTTCGTCCGTGAGGTAATGCTTCTCGCCGTTGTCATCTTTATAATATTCTTTGTTGTATACATGGCCGTCCCGGTCGGTGGCGTACATGAATCCGCAGGAATTATAACGCCGTCCGTAACGTTCCATCTCCTCCTTGCTGGCATAGTTCCATGCATGGTAAGTGCGCTCTTTGCCGGCAAAGGTTATCAGCTTGATAGAAGTGTTGTCATTGTAGTACCCTCCTTGCAGGTAATAGGAGTTCAGTCCCACAGACGCCCGGTCTATATATCCGTCTGTACTGATGTTGGAGAGCCGCGCGTCGAACGACCAATGATTGTTGATGAGTCCCGTTCCCACTTTCACCGTCTCCTTGTGCGTATGGAAGGAGCCGTAGGAACCGTTGAATTCTGCATAGGGTTTCATGGAGAAATCACCCGTCTGCATGTTGATGCTGGCACCGAAAGCTCCTGCACCGTTCGTTGAGGTACCAGCTCCGCGTTGCACCTGCATGTCCTTGACGGAGGAGGCGAAATCCGGCAGGTTGACCCAGAATACCGTGTGGCTCTCCGCATCGTTGATGGGAATACCGTTAGCGGTGACGTTGATGCGTGTGCCATCTGTTCCGCGGACTCTCAGCGTGGTGTAACCCACTCCGGCACCGGCATCGCTGGTAGTAATGGCGGAGGGTGTCATACTCAACAGATACGGTAGGTCTTGTCCGAAATTCTGTTTTTTCAGTTGTTCTTTGCCTATATTGGTGAATGCCACCGGTGTGCTGTTTGTGGCACGTGTGGAGATGACTTCCACTTCCTGCAGGTTTATCACCCGCAGACTGTCTTGCTCTTGTGTCTGCGCACAGACACCCAGTGCTGCCATAAGGAGGCAGGTCGCCATTGCATGTCTCTTCATTTGCAATTGTTTCGTTTAGATGAATACAGAAAAGGGGAACTTTTCTTCTTTTCCCTCCGCCGGCATTACCCGGATCAGGTTAATGGGTATGATCTCAGCCCGTCGTATTAGGGCACCCCTTAGTTGAAATCGGGAGCAAAGGTAGGAGTTTTCGTCGAAAGTGGCAAGTTAAGTGAACGAAAGTCAGAGTTATTTGTTAATTTTGCAGCATTAATTTTAAAAAAGAGTATAGTTATGTTATCATCTTTATTCATGGTAGCCTTTGCTGCCCAAGTTGCTGACGACGGTTTCAGCAAACTGCAGATATTCCTTCAGCAATTGATAGATTGGGGCGTAAGTGCCGGTGGACGTATTATCGGAGCCATTATCATCTTTGTGGTAGGACGGTTCCTTATTTCCCTTCTTCGGAAAATGCTGGCGAGGTTATTGGCAAAAAGACATGTGGATGCCAGTATCCAGAGCTTCGTGAAAAGTTTAGTCAATATCTTGCTGACCATTCTGCTGATTATTGCCGTTATCGGCAAATTGGGAGTGGAAACCACTTCTTTTGCAGCTTTGTTGGCATCTGCCGGTGTGGCTATCGGTATGGCACTTTCCGGAAACTTGCAGAATTTTGCGGGTGGACTGATTGTCTTGCTGTTCCGTCCTTTCAAGGTAGGTGACTGGATTGAAAGCCAGGGAGTGTCCGGCACAGTACGCGAAATCCAAATCTTCCATACGATTCTGACCACAGCCGACAATAAGGTAATCTATATCCCTAACGGTGCGTTGAGCAGTGGTACAGTGACTAATTACAGCCGTGAGGATACGCGTCGTTTAGATTGGGTGATCGGTGTAGAATATGGTGAGAATTATGACAAGGTAGAGAGCACCGTGCGTCGTATCATCTCCGAAGACAGCCGTATCTTGAATACTCCCGAGCCGTTTGTGGCTCTTCATGCCTTGGATGCCAGCAGCGTGAATGTAGTTATCCGTGTTTGGGTAAAGAGTGGAGATTACTGGGGCGTTTATTTTGATATGAACAAGAAGATTTACTCCGTATTCAATGAGGAAGGTATCGACTTCCCATTCCCGCAGTTGACGGTGCATCAGGCGAAAGACTGAGTGGGCTACAAGTTTCAATTTACTGGCTATCAGCTACTATAAGTTACGGGCTACAAGTGTACTGCATTATCATACTGCAGGACACTTGTAGCCCGTAACTTAATAGTAGTCGGTAACTCCGTAATTTATTTATAACTTAATTCTGCCTCTATTTCTTCGCAGACATCTTGCTCCAGGTTGAGCAGCTGATTGATTTCTTTTCGTTTTTCCAAATCCGTGAAATAGCTCTCCACTACTGCATAGATGTTGAAGCCGGTTGTGGAACCCGCAGCCAAATCCAATGACTCAACCATTTTCTCTACTGCTTGATGAATGCGTTTCTTACTGATAAAATGCAGTTCATTACTATGAATTAAGCTCTTTTCCATGATATTTTCTGTTTTAGTTATTGTAGTTATAACATTCTATCAAGCAAGTAAGTTCATGTAGATTGAACAGATTTGACAGTCGGTCGAATGATATTTTTCCTATATTTGCAAAAAATATAAACGCGGCAATGAAAGAACTGTTTATAAAAATACTCCGTTTTCTGATGTTTGTACTGGTCGTAGCTTTGGGCTGCATCGGATATAACATCTATGAAGATACGTTGGCTGCTGTGTGGATACCCGTAGGGGTAGGACTTGTGGTGGCAGTCGTTACACTTCCTCTATATAAAAAATGGATATGGCTGACAACGATGGAGCAAAAGGCAGTGAATATATTGTGCCATGTGGTGTGCGTGGGTGTCATCAGTTGTTCGCTTTTTCTGGTAGGGAATTATCGGATGGCGGCTCCTGCTTCGACAAAGGAGGTGACGGTTACCGTACTTGAGAAGCTGATAAAAGAACATGAAAAGAGACGTAAAGTAGGCAAGCATCGTTATGTGTCGGACGGAGTACGTAAGGAATATTACTTAAAGGTGGCTTTCGAGGATGGAGCGATAGAGACCTTGCATGTTTCCACAGCCACATACAACAAAGCACGAAAAGGCAAACCGAAAGTCCTGACTTTGCAGAAAGGAGGTTTCGGATTGCCGGTGATAACGAAGGGGCTATAGTTTTCATCCCCCCATGCAAGACATCAGATGAGGAACTGAATGCTCTTCTTAAAGATTTCTGCGTACAAAATGTCCGTCAATCCAAATGGTGGCATGGTGTCCTTTGAATTTCAGTAATACATAATTGGGAGCTGCCGGGCCTTTATCTCCACCTTACCGGTGAGCACTACGCTGTTTCCTTCTTCCTGAAAGCACAAACCTGCTTTCGGATTGGCTGCACCTTTGTTTTAAGACTGTCTTTGCCGGTTGCCAACCATACGGTGGTGGCCCCTTCCGACTTGATATTGCTCATTGGAACGGGGCTGGGATGATATTCTTTATAGGTTGTAAAGATACAGATAAACTGATAGGGAAATCCCTATGTATAAATAGAGAGAATCACGGAAAAGGAGGTTTTTATCATACTACATTTGCTGTATGGATAAATACTAAAACTTTCTATTATGAAAAAGATGTCAGTTGTTTTAGGCTTGTTACTCGCTGTCTTGGTGATGGGCTGTGGCATTTATGAAAGCTACGGGTTTGATTATAAGCAGTTGAGCAGCATTGAACGTGGTATGAGCTTTAAAGAGGTGTGTACCATTTTAGGAGAGCCTGCATTTAGAGATTTGAATAAGGAGGGAGAGGCTTGGACATTCCGCGCTTATACTCCTGCGGGGTGGTCGGCTGTCAAGGTGTGGTTCAAAGACGGAAAAGTGGACGAAATGAAGAGCTATCTGGAGGATACTTATCCGGTTACCACTTCGCGGGACAAAAGTTTCATGAATGAGAAAAAAGAATCTTCCGACAAGAGTAGCGAAACAAAGGTAATAGTTTCGCCGGAAGGGAAACATTACATCAAAATGGGCTCGGTAGTAGTCACTCCCGAAGGCAAGCATATAATAGTACCTTGATTATACCAGCATAATCGTTTCCGGATATAGTATAATGTGAATATACCTTTCTATAAAGTGCTGATATTTATAAAGTTCTATATTTTTTGCAGATTTTAGGTATATGTAGTTCAAAGAATGTTATCTGAAATGAAAAGAATGGGCAATGTTTGTCATTGCTCTGTCTTTATCTTATATTTGAGTAGATAATATAGGATATCATTTTAAGAAAGGAACTAATAATAAGATAATAATATGAAGAATATTGAGAAGGCGACCAATAATATGAAAATGGTATATTCCATTCTGTGCAATCTTAAGAAGTGTACAATCTTTGAATTACAGAAACTGACGAAGTTCAGGGATGTGGATTTGTGTTTGGCCTTGGGGTATCTGCTGCAGAATAACCAGATTTATCAGAAGCGTATTGATAACATGGTTTACTATGGAGTCGTCGCAAAATGAAAAGATATACAATAGGTTTACCACACATTTTGCTTACATGCTTGCATGGCGCTTTCTAATTGTTTGTTATACCGCGTTTTACGATATGTAAGCAGATGCCATGCAAGTATGTAGGCAAACTTTGCTTGCATGCTGTTTTTTCTTGTGCAAATGGCTGGTCTTCTTTCCGCAAAGAACAGCTCTTTCTTCTACTAAAAGCTTATTAATGACTATTGTGCACGGTTGTGATGCAACTTCTTCACTATTGTGGTACGGCTTCTTCATGCTTGTGGAGAAGTCGTACCACAATAGTGCGCATGTCTAACTATCATTTATTCAGTGTATTGACAGCCTATGTTAGAGCAATGAAAGACTGATAGACTGTCTTTCATTGGCTGTGTGTCTACCTTCAAAAGAGTGATATGGTAGTGGATAATGTTCATGTTTTGCTGTTTTTTCAGTGAAAGAAATCATGAGTATTTGGATACTTGAAAAATAAGTCCCACCTTTGCACGCGAATTAGAAAACCAAAAGAGTTTTGTAATCCTCATCGGAGGGCTGTAAAAATGCCGGATAAGATGACTGGGTAAAACCAATCATTTTATCCGGCATTTTTTTGCTTTTGGGCAAGACAATAACCTATAAATATAGTTGAACATGAAAAGAGATGTAATTGATTTGAGTACACTGAATGTGTTTACATTGTTTCGGAAATATTTTGTTCCTACGTTGCTGGGTATGCTCAGTATGTCGGCCGTAACAGCGATTGACGGGATATTTGTCGGGCATGGAGTAGGTAGCGACGGGATTGCGGCCGTAAATATCTGTGTCCCTTTACTGATGCTTTTTACGGGAATCGGGCTTATGGTTGGTGCCGGGTGTTCTGTGGTCGCTTCTATCCAATTGTCGAGAGGCAAAAGCAAGTCTGCTCGGTTGAATGTGACACAAGCATTACTGTTTGTAACGATTGTAGCTTTGATACCCTCTGTTTTGATGATGGCTTTTCCGGCAGAAACAGCCCGGATGCTCGGCTCTTCCCAACATCTGTTGCCTATGGTGACGGATTATCTGCTGTGGTTTGTTCCGTCATGGGTCTTTCAGATATGGATAACGGTGCCGCTGTTCGTCATTCGTCTGGACGGTGCTCCAAAGCTGGCTATGTTGTGCAGCCTGATTACGGCTGTAATCAATGTGGTGCTCGACTGGCTGTTTATCTTTCCTTTTGGCTGGGGAGTCATGGGAGCAGCATTTGCCACTTCCATCAGCATCATGGCCGGCGGACTGGTGGCGATGGTCTATCTACTGTTTTATGCTCGGCATTTGCGTTTACAACCACTCAAATGGAGTGTCAAGAGCCTGCGGCTTTCCGTGCGGAATATTGGTTACCAGTGCCGTATCGGTCCTTCTGCCTTATTGGGAGAGGCAACGCTTGCTGTTCTTATGTTCGTCGGGAATCAGGTATTTATGTCCTATCTGGGGGACGATGGCGTAGGGGCATTCGGTATAGCGTGCTATTATATTCCTTTTGTTTTCATGGTAGGTAATGCTATTGCACAATCTGCCCAACCTATTATCAGCTATAATTTCGGACTGGGCTACTTGGAAAGAGTGATGGCGGCGGAACGTATTGCGTTGCTGACGGCTGTGGTCTGCGGTGTGGTTGCAACGGTGGCATTCACTGTTTATCCTTATCTGCTGGTCGGTCTTTTCATCAGTCTTGACAGTGAAGCGGCGAAGATAGCGATACACGGTTTCCCCTATTTTGCAAGCGGCTTTGTCTTTTTCATTGTGAATATTGCTGTGGTAGGTTATTTTCAGAGTGTTGAAAGAATAAAGCCAGCTACGATTTTTGCTTTGTTGCGTGGCTTTGTTTTCCTTATTCCGAGTTTTATTCTGTTGCCGAAGTTCTTGGGTGTGTCGGGAATCTGGTTGGCAATGCCACTCTCGGAGGCTTTGACAATCATTGTGATTCTGCTTTTTGTTCTGAAGCATCGGTATGCTTATAAAGTTTCCAGCCAACTCATTACGTCGTAGGTGCCTTTAAAAAAACGAGGTTGTGCCAACGTTTTGACATAACCTCCTAAAACCGTAACCTAAGATTTCTAAAATTGGCGAGATTGGACAATCATACATTTGTATGAACTCTATATATTTGCAAATTATATCGTTATAGATGAAAAGTAGCACTGAAAATATATACAAACAGAAAGTCAATCAAGTAATTGATTACATAAATTTTAATCTGCATCAGCCATTGCAATTGAATGTAATAGCCGACATAGTAAATATGTCTCAACGGCAATTGCTCCGTATGATGAGTTCTGCTTTGGATGAACCATTATACTCTTATGTGGCGAGGCAACGAGTAGAACGAGCTGTACTATATATGCAAACTGAAGACATGAGTTTACAGAATTTGGCTGGGTTAGTCGGCTACGATAATCCGCAATCGTTCTCCAAAGCATTTAAGAAACAATTTGGTATCTCTCCCAAAACATATATCAGCAGATTAAGGATGCGATTAAAAGAGTGCGAACATGATGGAAAGGAGTGCGAATTGCATTCTGAAGTCTACAATTTCGAGGGATTAAATTTAGTATATATCCGTATATGGGGTAAGTACGGAGAGGAAGAACCTTATGAAACAGTATGGAGTAAATTGATACATTTCTTAAAGAGCAATGACTTACTTATGCCCGATACACGTTTTATTGGGTTAAGTTTTGACGACCCTAATGTGACAAACCCTAATCAATGTCGTTTCTATGCTTGTGCATCGGTACAAAAGGAAATTATGCCTACTTGTGAATTTGGTACAATCCGGCTACCACAAGGTAAATATGCGGTCTATACGTTGCAGGGGTATTATACTGATTTGCAGGACTGGTATAACATCATTAACGTAAGCCAAGAATATTCACTTCGTCATGGGATGTCTTTTGAGGAGTATATCAATTATTCAAAAGAAAATAAAAAAGAGAGTATCACAAAAATCTACATACCGATAAAATAAATAAAAGCATGGAAAATAGTTTACCTAAATATATAACTCTAACAGAGGATAATATAGATAAAGAACATATCTGCTGCGCATTCTCTGACAAAAAATGCTTGGAAGGATATGAGTTCAAAAAGGAATGGCTAAAAAAGGAATTTGCTAATGGCTATGTTTTTAGGCGGCTTGATGCACGAGCCAAAGTTTTTATAGAATATGTTCCTGCTGAATATGTGTGGCTTCCGGTTACTGCCCCTAATTATTTAATGATTAATTGTTTTTGGGTTTCAGGGCAGTATAAAGGTCAAGGGCATGGATATAATTTGCTCCAATTTGTGATTGAAGATGCAAAAAAGCAACAAAAAAATGGATTGGTTACTGTTGTAGGTACAAAAAAGAACCATTTTATGAGTGATACGAAATGGTTGCTGCAACATGGCTTTAAGGAAATAGAAAAACTTCCAAATGGATTTTCATTGTTGGTAATGAGTTTTCATGAGAATAGTGCAGTTCCATATTTTAATGATTGCGTCAAAAGTGGAGAATGCCCCGACAAACTGGGAATAGTGGCTTATTATTCTAATCGTTGCCCATATACGGATTATTATGTAAATGGAGTGTTGCGTGTTCTTGCGCAAGAAAGAAATATTCCTTTGAAAGTAATTAAATTGGAAACGAGAGAGCAAGCACAAAACTCTCCTACACCAGCTACTATATTTTCTCTTTTTTACAATGGGAAGTTTGTAACTACGGATTTAAGTATTTGTACTGAGTCTAAATTTACAAAACTATTAAAGTAGTAAAATGAAAGAATTGGTTAATAACATGTTAGCTGAAATAGAGGTCAATATATCTGAAATCGACCTCTACGGTTATAATATTGTTGAAACTTTTCTTTCAATAGTGCGTCGTTTGCAAGCGGTTCTCAATGATTTAAAAACAAAACTGCAAATTCATTCCTTCTATAAGATTTATCGGATAGAAACACAATGCCCCGATGGTAGTAATGATGTAATCAGAAACTATATTAAGTAAAGAACTGGATAACCTGACCTGCTTCTTTAACCGTAATCTGGACTTTTACCAATATTATCGTTTTCATTCGACCTTGTATGATGAATATTATGTTGTTCGTGGAAAGTTTGATTTACGCCTATGTACCGATAGCGCACAATTCGATAAAGACCTGAATTTCTCAACCTGTTTCTTCGGGTGGCATTAACAATGGCAACGTGGGAATAAAAGAAATGATGAATTTTCTCAGTACGGTGCTCTAAATGGAGTTAGGCGATTATTATGCCGCTTATATTGCCATGAAAGAACGGAAGAAGGATTGGACGGCATATCTTAGCCGTTTGCAAGACAGCTTAGTCAAACGAATGGACGAAGGATAGTAAATGACAAACTTCTGTTTTTCTTTTCGCCAGTATTATATTGCTTCAATCTTATAAATCAACCATTTAGTCTGGGGTACCGTGCTGTGGATGCTTTCCGGCATAGAATTGATATGTACGGCTTCTGCGGT